>ENA-OREN01000057-OREN01000057.1-marine-metagenome-genome-assembly--contig:-NODE-57-length-153036-cov-5.914278_pt1 | contig 153036 bp, 166 predicted proteins | sample MGYA00248624_ERZ508555 | MGnify/ENA primary metagenome ERZ508555 (study PRJEB26222, sample SAMN06267773) | marine metagenome | isolation source: Saanich Inlet, British Columbia, Canada | place... | reverse complement strand
CAGGTCGGAACTTACCCGACAAGGAATTTCGCTACCTTAGGACCGTTATAGTTACGGCCGCCGTTTACTGGGGCTTAATTTCAAAGCTTCGCCGAAGCTAACCTATCCACTTAACCTTCCAGCACCGGGCAGGTGTCAGAGGGTATACGTTGTATTCGAACTTTGCACCCTCCTGTGTTTTTGATAAACAGTCGCTTGAGTCTGATCACTGCGGCCCGTTCAAGCTAATGAAGTTAATCACTCACTTTACTGGGGCGTTCCTTCTTCCGAAGTTACGGAACTATTTTGCCGAGTTCCTTAACCAGAGTTCTCTCGCTCGCCTTAGTATTCTCTACTTGTCCACCTGTGTCGGTTTGGGGTACGGGCACTATATAAACTAACTAGAAGGTTTTCTTGGAAGTATGGAATCAATGACTTCGCCTAAAAGCGGCTCGGCATCATGTCTCAGGTTTCATGATCAACGGATTTACCTGTCGATCACCCTACGCATTTACCCCAGGTCAACCATCGCCTGGGCTCATTTATCCTTCTCCGTCACTCCATTGCTAATCTAATAATATGTGGGTCGGTAGGCCCGAAGGCTTTCCTTAGCGACATATATTCGATTTTGGCGCTTATATAGTGGTACAGAAATATCAATCTGTTATCCATCGGCTACGTCTCTCGACCTCGTCTTAGGTCCCGACTAACCCTGGGCGGACGAACCTTCCCCAGGAACCCTTGGACATTCGGCGGAAGAGATTCTCACTCTTCCTTCGCTACTCATGCCAACATTCTCACTTGTATGGTCTCCACAACTAACTCTCGTTGCTGCTTCATTGCCCATACAACGCTCTCCTACCCATCATATTTCCTGGATCGAAATCTGGATTAATAATATGATGACAAAGCTTCGGCTGTATATTTAGCCCCGTTACATCTTCCGCGCGAAAACATTCGACCAGTGAGCTGTTACGCACTCTTTAAAGGAATGGCTGCTTCTAAGCCAACCTCCTGGCTGTCTGAACACTTTCACATCGTTTCACACTTAATATACAATTAGGGGCCTTAGCTGTTGTTCTGGGTTGTTTCCCTCTCGTCCGTGGAGCTTATCCCCCACGGGCTCACTGCTATATTTAAACACTTTGGCATTCGGAGTTTGACTGAGTTTGGTAAGCTTGTTGGCCCCCTAGATCAATCAGTGCTCTACCTCCAAAGCGCAACATATAACGCTGTCCCTAAAGACATTTCGGAGAGAACCAGCTATCACCAAGTTTGATTGGCCTTTCACCCCTATCCACAAGTCATCCCCTGATTTTGCAACATCAGTGGGTTCGGGCCTTCACAAAGTCTTACCTTTGCTTCACCCTGCTCATGGATAGATCACTTGGCTTCGGGTCTATCGCATACGACTAAACGCTCTATTAAAACTCGCTTTCGCTGCGGCTACGGATTTACTCCTTAACCTTGCCATATACGGATAACTCGTTGGCTCATTCTTCAAAAGGCAGGCAGTCAGGATATAAATATCCCTCCTACTGCTTGTAAGCTAATGGTTTCAGGTACTATTTCACTCCCCTCGCCGGGGTTCTTTTCACCTTTCCCTCACGGTACTTGTTCACTATCGGTCGCTGGTTGTACTTAGCCTTACGAGGTGGTCCTCGCAGATTCACAAGGAATATCCTCCTTGTTACTTGGGGTGACTCTAATAAGTTATAAAGTTTTCGAATACATGACTATTACATTCTGTGGTTTACCTTCCCAGGCAATTTTTCTAACTTTATATTTTGTAACTTATCGAAAGATCTGATGCTCTTTCTAAGAGGCCCCGCAACACCGACTAAACAATAACATCAGTCTTGACATTTAATCGGTTTAGGCTCTTCCCGTTTCGCTCGCCACTACTCAGGGAGTCGCTTTTGCTTTCCTTTCCTCTAGGTACTGAGATGTTTCACTTCCCCTAGTTCCCTCTACCTACCCTATATATTCAGGTAGGAGTAATTTATTAAAATAAATTGGGTTTCCCCATTCAGAAATCCACGGATCAAAGCTTGTTTGACAGCTCCCCGTGGCATATCGCAGCCTTCCACGTCTTTCATCGGCTTCCAGCGCCAAGGCATCCACCATTAGCCCTTAGTAGCTTGAACTATATGAATACTTTGCAATTGCGCTTGCTATACAATTTTCAAAAAGCCAAAAAGACTTTTTCACAGCTGAGTAGAAATATCAGTCTATACAGACAACCAGTGATTGACCTTAGAAAATTTACCACAAGTGATAAAAGTTCTATTCTCCTTAGAAAGGAGGTGATCCAGCCGCACGTTCCCGTACGGCTACCTTGTTACGACTTAGTCCCAGTTACCAACCCTACGTTCGACAGCTTCTTCCCCAAAGGGTTAGACCACTGGCTTCGCGTATTGCCGACTTCCGTGACTTGACGGGCGGTGTGTACAAAGCCCGAGAACGTATTCACCGCAACTTTGCTGATTTGCGATTACTAGCGACTCCAACTTCAAGGAGTCGAGTTGCAGACTCCTATCCGAACTGAGACAAGCTTTAAGAGATTTGCTCCACCTCGCGGTATTGCGACTCGTTGTACTTGCCATTGTAGCATGCGTGCAGCCCTGGACATAAGGGGCATGATGACTTGACGTCATCCCCACCTTCCTCCGGTTTATCACCGGCAGTCTCCTATGAGTCCCCAACATTACTTGCTGGCAACATAGGACAGGGGTTGCGCTCGTTGCGGGACTTAACCCAACATCTCACGACACGAGCTGACGACAGCCATGCACCACCTGTAAAGGGCGCTTACGCACACTGGATTTCTCCAGTTTTTCCCTATATGTCAAGTCCAGGTAAGGTTCTACGGGTATCATCGAATTAAGCCGCATGCTCCGCCGCTTGTGCGGGTCCCCGTCAATTCCTTTGAGTTTTAGTCTTGCGACCGTACTCCCCAGGCGGGATGCTTAACGCGTTAGCTACGATACAGAAACCGTCAATCCAGTTCCTACATCTAGTATCCATCGTTTACAGCTAGGACTACCAGGGTATCTAATCCTGTTTGCTCCCCTAGCTTTCGCTCCTCAGCGTCGATCACGGTCCAGTGAACTGCCTTCGCAATTGGTGTTCCTCCGAATATCTACGCATTTCACCGCTACACTCGGAATTCCATTCACCTCTACCGTATCCTAGTCACAACAGTATCGATCGACATTTTAGGGTTGAGCCCTAAACTTTTACGACCGACTTGTTGAACCGCCTACGAGCTCTTTACGCCCAATAAATCCGGACAACGCTTGACCCCTATGTATTACCGCGGCTGCTGGCACATAGTTGGCCGGGTCTTCTTGTGGAGGTACCGTCATTTTCTTCCCTCCTGAAAGTGGTTTACAATCCTAGAACCGTCATCCCACACGCGGTGTCGCTGTGTCAAGCTTTCGCTCATTGCACAATATTCCCTGCTGCAGCCTCCCGTAGGAGTCTGGGCCGTGTCTCAGTCCCAGTGTGGCTGATCGTCCTCTCAGACCAGCTATCCGTCGTTGCCTTGGTAGGCTTTTACCCCACCAACTAGCTGATAGAACGCGAGCTCATCTTAGTTCGGCTGACCTTTCCTTAAAACTTCATGTGAAAAAATAAGAATATCTGGTATTAATCCGAGTTTCCTCGGGCTATCCCAGTAACTAAGGTAGATTGCTCACGCGTTACTCACCCGTTCGCCGCTCAGTCATTTCTAGTAGTAAACTACCAAAAAGCTTCGCTCAACTTGCATGCATAAGGCGCACCGCCAGCGTTCGTCCTGAGCCAGGATCAAACTCTCCAACAAAATCTTTGAATTTTAATCTGACCAAAGAATCAACATGGGTTTTATCCCATATTATGGTTTTTAAACCATCACTAACTCTTAATAAAAAGAACTAGCCATCAACTTTTAACTTAAAAGTTGACAAAAAAAGAGTGCTAGAAAATTAATTCTGCACTACCGGCGTTCATACTCTACTCAGTTGTCAAAAAGCCAAATTTCGTAATTTAAGAGTAACACCTTCTTGTTTAAAGAGGGTATTATTTTTTATTTATTCTTAAAAATTTTCTTTTACCTATCTGTAAAGTTTTTCCATCTAATTGCGACGCTGATATATCTAATTCAATATATTTAACATTGTCAATTTTAAAACCACCTGAGGCAATAATACGTCGAGCTTCAGAATTGGAACTAGTTACATCATTTTTTGTTAATAAATTCGGTAAGTGTATTTCCCCATCTGATATGTAGGCTTCTGGAATTACATCAGGAATATTTTTGTTAATAGTTATGTCATTAAAACTCTGCTCAGCTTGAGTAGAGAGTGTCTCATCGTAGAGATCATTAGTAATAATTTTTCCAAGACTTTTTTTAACATCAAACGGATTCAATTTTTCGTCTTCAACAAGAGATTTAGTTTCTTGGATTTCGTCTATTTCTAAATCTGAAAGCATTAGGAAATAATCCCACATAACTTCATCAGGAATACTCATTATTTTCCCATAAATATTATCTGCTGATTCAGTTACTGAAATATAATTATTCAAAGACTGAGACATTTTCTTCTTTCCATCAGTTCCAACTAAAAGTGGAAATGTAATCGCAACTTGTGGACTGATATTATAAAACTTTTGTATCTCCCTACCTAACATAAGATTCCAAAGTTGATCATTGCCACCAATCTCGATATCTGCTTTGACAGCTACTGAATCATACCCTTGATATAACGGATAAAAGAATTCAAGTAATGATATTGGATTTTTAGAATCATATCTTTTTGAAAAGTCCTCACGCTCTAGCATTTGCGCAAGTGTTGTTGAAGACGCAAGGTTCATCATTTCTGAAATACTTAATTTAGAAAGCCATTCCTTATTAGAAACTATTTCAAGGTTATCAGAATGAAGAATTGATTTAATTATTGGTAGTACGCCTTTTGCGTTTATATCAATTTCATTTTCCTCTAAAACAGATCGTGTTTCTGATTTTCCAGATGGATCACCGACTTGTGCAGTAAACTCACCTAATATCAATACTGCAGTGTGACCATATTCTTGGAATTTCCTTAATGCTCTTAAAATTGCATACCAACCTAGCGTTACATCTGGAGCTGTTGGATCAACGCCTAACTTAACTCTTAGTTTCTTTTTAGATTTTAGTAAATCTTCATAATCAGCAAGTGGATTAATTACAGAAGATCTATCTTCTATATATTTCATTTTTGCACCAAAGAATATCGCCAAAGATTTTTATCTTTAGATTTTGCATTTTTTCTTTGAGTAGCAATAGCTCTATCAACTGGATGTATACGAGTAGCTAGATTGAGTGTCCCTGAAAACAAATCTTCACCGTCATTCACTAAATCTAGACCAAGTCCTTTAGTTATATTTCCAGGACCTGTCACATTACTAGTTTTCATTTTAACTTTTCGTCTCGACTCAACATAACTTTTACCCAAAAGAACTACACCTGAACGTATTAATACTGCTTCACATGAACCTTTTTTAGAAGTTAATAAATACAAACTTTTGTTCTCTCCATATGATTTGAGTACAAGAATATGAGGTGGACCTTTTGGTAAAGACTCAGGAAATTTTCTGTTAAACATATTAACGAGTGACATTGAATCTGTTTTTTGTCGACCAAAAGCTTCTGTTTCAGTGATCATTATTTCTGTGAATTTATTTTTATAATTAGTTGAAAGTCTCATACCAAGAATGTCAACTGCTACTTTCGATGACTTCTGAGAAAGCATTTGATAAACTCTGTTATTTAAACCAGTTGTTTCGACCATTTAGTTTCCCTTATTTAGTTTTATCGAGAACTTATTTTCAAGCACATCAACGACCTGATTAAGTATATCTGTTACCTCTTCTTCGCTATAAGTTTTTGAATAACTTCTCGTATTTATTCTAATTCCTAAATTCCTACTTTTCTCATTCTTGAAATCATCAAAAATAGTAATTACATTTTCATTGTTAATTAGAGATTTTTCAACTTCCTGTATTAATTCACTTGCGGCAAATGCATCTGGAACCATAAAAGATAAGTCAAATTTTACGTAAGGATAGGAAGATAGCGGGGAATAATTTATATTAATTAAATCTTCAGAACTAATTGAGCTTAGATCAATACTAAGAAGGAATATGGAATTATTTAGTTCATAAAACTTTTCTAATTGAGAAGCTAGTTGTCCAAGATGTCCTAAAACTTTATTATTTTTTAATATAATGAATGATAAGTTTTGATGAAATCCAGGTTTATGAATTTGTTTTAATTCTATTTTGCCAAAACAATCGATTAAAATTTGCTTAGCAAAATATATATCGTTAATAGTAGGGTCTTGTCTCATGTCAGAGTTCGTTAATTTAGATGGTATTAATGCTGATAAGGAATATATTTGATTAGGAATGGAATCAAAATTTTGATGTTCCCCAGCATCAAATACATTGTTAATTTCAAAAAACATTTCAGATTGATTGTTCTGTTCAAGATTATTTTTATACACCTCAATTAATGAAGGGTGTAAGCTTGTTCTCAAAAACTTATTTGTTTGATCGATAGGATTGTTTATTTCCACACTCTTTTTTTCAGGAGTAAAGATTTGGTTTATCTCTTGTGAAACAAAAGAAAGTGTCTGTATCTCATACATATTCATTGCAATGAGTTTATCGGTGAGGCTCCTTTTGAGATGCCAATATTCACCTAGATTATTTTTATTATTTCCAATTGGTAACGTGCTCTCAAAATTATTGAAACCATAATGTTTAGCAAATTCTTCGATTAAATCTATAGGTCTTTCTAAATCATAACGCCAACTGGGTGATTGAAATACAATATCGGTATCAGTTAATGTGTAATTAATTCCCAAATATTCAAGCATATTTTCAATAAAATCATTTTCTAGTTTTATACCCAATATTTTATATATTTCATTTCTACTAAAACTTACATCATCCATAGAGAACTGTTGCTTTGAATCTACAACAGGCGAAGAGTAGGTAATATGTTGATCTTGTTGAAATATATTTATGAATCGGTTTAGTCCCAGTAATTGAAATTGGTGATCAATTCCTCTTTCAAACCTAATAGACGCATCTGAAATTAAATTAAGTTTTCTCGATGTGTTCATTATTGATACTTTATCAAAATATGCACTCTCAATTAAAAGATTGTTTGTTTCTTGTGTTACTTCTGTTTCGAGTCCACCCATTACCCCTGCAAGAGCAATAGGTTTATCATCAGCAGTGATAATAAGATCATTTTTAGATAATTGACGATTTTGATTATCGAGAGTTAATAACGTTTCATCTTGTTTCGCATACCTAACCGAAATTTTGCCAAATAATTTATCTCTATCAAAAGCATGTAGTGGTTGTCCTATGTCGTAAAGTACATAATTGGTGTAATCAACTACATTATTAATTATCCTTGTACCAACCTGTGAAAGTCTGTACTTTGTATTAAAATTTGAATCCTTAATTTTAATATTTTCAATTTCGATACCTGCATAAGTATTACATGCCTTGATCGTTCCACTACTTAAAGAAAGGATGCTTTCAATAGATGGGTTTAGTTGTGATGAGTTATCTAGAAGCGGCTTCTTAAAATAATGTGAAAGTTCACGAGCGACTCCTAAGTGAGACATACAGTCTCCCCTATTAGGTGTAACACCAATTTCCCATACAATATCATTTTGTGGATAAATAGTAGAGAAATCAGTACCAGGTTTGACATCTTCATCTAGTAACAATATTCCTGAATTATCTTCCCAAAGATCTAACTCTGTTGCTGAACATATCATGCCGTTTGACTCAACACCTCTAATATCTCTTTTATCTATTAAAAAAGAGTCTTTGATTTCTGATTTAGGTAAAGCTACCGGAACGACAGCACCAACATCAAAGTTGAAAGCACCACATACTATTTCAAAGACATTATTTCCTGTATCAACTTTTGTTACTCGAACTTTATCAGCATTTGGGTGAGGATAAATTTCAAGTACTTTACCGACAACAATATTTTTATAGTTAGGTTTAATATCGATTCTTGATTCTATTTCGAAACCAAGACTTTCGAGTGCTAAAGATAATTCATCACCATTGATTTTGTCTATATCAACCCAATCACTCAACCATGATTTAAGTACTTTCATTAAAACTGTTCCAAAAATCTCAAATCATTTTCATAAAAGTTTTTAATATGGTCAATTCCATATCTCAGCATAGCTAATCGTTCTACGCCTACTCCGAATGCGAAACCTTGAGTGGTACTTGGGTATTTTACATTTTGAAATACATTTGGGTCAACCATTCCACAACCTAAAATTTCTAACCATTCTCCATCTTTCCAACTGACGAGTACTTCAGCAGATGGTTCAGTGAAGGGGAAAAAATGTGGAATAAATTTAGTCTGTACATTTTTTCCAAAAAATTCTTTTACAAAATACTCAAGGGTCCCTTTCAAGTCTGAAAATGTAATACCATCATCAACAGCCAGACCTTCGATTTGATGGAATACTGGGGAGTGCGTTGCATCAAGTTGATCTGATCTATAAACCCTTCCAGGTGCAACTATATACACAGGAGGTTTGTTATCTTGCATGTGCCGTACTTGAACGGTACTAGTTTGAGTCCTTAGTAGATTTTTTAAATCTTTATCTAAATATAAGGTATCAGATTCATACCTAGCAGGATGCCAATCTGGAGTATTAAGAGCATCAAAGTTATGCCAGGATGTTTCAGCTTCTGGGCCATGGGCTACTGTGTAACCAAGAGAAGCGAAAATGTCTACTACCTCTTCCATTACATTTGTAAGTATATGTTTCCTTGTACCTTTTTTAGAAAACCAATCTAAAGAGATATCAGGATTTTCAGATTTTTCTTTTTCCGTAAAATAAGATTTCTCAAAGTCAACTTTGAAACTCTCTAATTTTTTAGAAACCTTATTAGCAAAATCTTTTAATAGTGAGCCATATTTCTTTTTATCATCATTACTTAAAGATGCTAGTTTTGCTCTTTCTTCAGAAAGAACTGATCCTTTACCTAAATACTCTTTTTCTATTTGAGTGAGTTCAGAAACATCTACTACGTCTTCAAGGCTAAGTATGAATGATGCAAAGATCTTATCTAAATTGACTTCAGCCATTTAAGTTATCTTTAGCAACATCTACTAATTTTTTAAAACCTTTTGGATCATTTATAGCAATATCTGCAAGAATTTTTCTATCAACTTTTATATCTGCTTTGTTTAAACCATTTATAAATTTGGAATATGATAAGTCATGTAATCGTGCTGCAGCGTTTATACGACTAATCCAAAGTTTTCTGAAATCACCTTTTTTATCTTTTCTATGCGTGAAAGAATCAGCACCTGCATGCATAACCTGTTCTTTGGCTGCACGTAGGGTTCTACTTCTAGCTCCGGTATAACCCTTTGCTTGCTTCATAGTCTTTCTTCTTGATTTTTTACTATTTACAGATCTTTTAATTCTGACCATTTAACTCAACAACTTTCTTAATTTTTTACTATCACCTTTAGATGCTTCAACATCTCTTTTTAATCTTCCCCAGGTGTTACTCCCCTTGGCTAATTTATAATGAGAAGTATGAGCTCTACGTCTCATAAATTTCCCAGTACCAGTAACACGAACTCTTTTGGATGAGCTTTTGTGTGTTTTGTGCTTCATTTTCTACCTCCATTTGGTGCTAACACCATAGTTAATGACCTTCCATCAGGACGAGAAGTTGATTCCACTTCAGCAACTTCGCTAAGTTCATCCTTCAGTTTATCTAATATTCTTTGTCCAAATTCAGGATGCTCTGCTTCTCTTCCTCTAAATCTCATTGTGAATTTTACCTTATCACCATCTCTTAAGAATTTTCTAGATTGATTTAACTTGATATTGTAGTCATTCGTATCGATTTTCGGCTTAAGTTGAACTTCTTTGACGCTTATCTTAACTTGATTTTTTCTTGATTCTTTTGCTTTTTGAGAAAGCTCATACTTATATTTACCATAATCCATTAATCGAGCTACTGGTGGTTTGCTTTCAGGAGATACCTCCACAAGATCTAACCCAAGTTCCACAGCTACAATAATTGCTTTTTTTAATTCTAAAACTCCAACTTGTACGCCATCTGGAGCAATAACTAACAACTCCTTTGACCTAATGTCTTCATTTATCTTAAGTTCTGGTATAACTTTCTCCTCTCAATAAAAAAAACAGCACGAAGCTGTTAATTTACCATACTATTTTTCACAGTAGGTGGAACTTTGTTCGCTTATTATTAATTATATACTAATAAAAAGTATATCAACTAAAAATATCTTTTAATGCCAATGCAGCTTCTATGCCTTTATTGTTGCCATCCTCACAGCGTTTTGCCGCCTGTTCAAGATTATGGACATTCAATATACAATTAGCTATATAGACTTCTTTGTTGATTGTGAGATCCATGAGTCCATTCGCAACAGCAGAAGAAATATATTCGTAATGGTCTGTATCTCCCTTACAAATGATACCAATGACAATGAATTTATCATAAGTTGTAGTTAAGGAATTGACTTTGTAAACAATATCCCATGCACCTTTAACACTAAATGTTTCATATTCAAAGTCACCATCTAAGGTTGAGATTGCACCAGCTAGAAGTTTTTTTGTGTATTCTCCGTAATAATCAGCATTTATTATTGCTACCTTATTCTTCATCGTAATTATGCCCCATCTTATTCTTTTTTGTTTGTAAATATTCTGTATTGTCCTCTGTGATTTTACCCAAAAGAGGTGTTCTTTTTATAATGTTTAAACCAAAACCTTCTAAGCCAGCCCTCTTAGATGGATTATTGGTTAGTAAATTCATATTTGTAATTCCAAGTTCTCTTAAAATAAGGGCACCAGTTCCATAATCTCTTTGATCCATTTTGAAACCTAATTCAATATTTGCATCTACAGTGTCGCTCCCCTCATCCTGAAGAGAATAAGCTTTGATCTTATTTCCTAGACCAATTCCTCTACCTTCATGACCACGAACATAAAGAATAACTCCAGATTCATTTTCTACAATTTTTTTAAAAGCAGCTTCAAGTTGATAACCACAATCACATTTTTTCGAAAATAAAACATCACCAGTGAGACACTCTGAATGAACTCTAACCATGGTTGCATCCTCTGATAGGTAATCACCGTATGTCATAGCAATATGTTCTGTATTGTCATTATTATCCTTATACACATGTGCGTCAAAATCACCATATTCAGTTGGTACTTTAGATTTTGAAATAAAAGATATTGGAGTTTTTGTCTCAAGTCGATATTCGATGAGATCTTTGATTGTACCTATTGGTAAATTGTGTTTTTTAGCAAATAATTCAAGGTCTTCAAGTCTAGCCATTGAGCCATCATCATTAATAATCTCACAAATTACTGCGACTGGATAGTGATCAGATATTTTACACAAATCTACTGCAGCTTCTGTATGTCCAGCTCTTCTTAACACTCCTCCGTCCATAGATTGCAGCGGGAAAATATGTCCTGGAATACTAAAGTTCTCTCTTGTGGCATCTTTATTCGTGAGACCAATTATTGTTTTATATCTATCTTCGGCAGAAATTCCTGTTGTGACACCTTCACCCTTAAGATCAACTGAAGCAGTAAATTGCGTTTCCATTTCATTGTTAACTCCCTCCATCAGAGAAAGTTTTAAATTTGAAGCTATTTCGGATGAAATTGGTGCACATACTAAACCCTTAGCGTGTGTAATCATAAAATTAATATGTTCAGGTGTTAAGTTTTTAGACGAGATTACTAAATCGCCTTCGTTTTCTCTGTCTTCATCATCAATTAAAATAATCATCTCACCATTTTTAAACTGAGAAATAATATCTTTAATGTCACTTATCATTAAGAGCTCTTTCAACATATTTTGCCATAATGTCGAATTCTACATTCACTGGTGAGTCAACTTTAAGATTATTAAAATTTGTACGGTCATAGGTTTCACGAATAATTGCAACAGAAAATGTATCAACACTAGGACTAACTAGGGTAAGAGACACTCCATTAATTGTTATGGAACCTTTATCAACTAAGTATTTATAACTATTATTAGAAAAAAAGAAATTCCACAGATCGTCAGATACCTGTTCAATATTTGATACCGTAGTAATGGTGTCAACGTGCCCTTGTACAATGTGTCCACTCAGAAAAGTTTCCATAGTAAGTGGTAGTTCAAGATTAATGAGATCACCAGTTGAATAGTTATTTATAATTGATCTAGTAATTGACTCCTTAGAAACTTGGAAAATGAGGTTACTATTATCATAACCCCTTAATGTTAAACAAACGCCATCAACAGCAATACTGGTGCCTAATTCATGATTTAAAAATTTATCAGAATTTGCCGAAATAATTAAATTTTCTCCATCAAGAGATTTAACAACTCCTACACTTTGTATTATTCCAGTAAACATTAATTCTTAGTATAAGTAGTTAATAAATTATCTAAAAGTTCATATTTGTTATTCATATGATAGTTATTATCAATTTCAGTTCTGTAATTATTGCCTATATGAATTCCATTTTCTATGTTTAAATTACTCTTAAATTCATATATTGAGTCGATTTTGTGATCTTGTAAAAAAGAATCTAGGATACTCTTGCCACCCTCAATAAAAATATTTCTAAACTTTCTTTCAAGAAAATATTCTTCAACATCACTAAGTGAACTTGTGTCACAGTATGTATTATTTTCTCGAGATGGCATGCTGCTTAAGAAAGTAAAGGTTGGATATTTTTTCATTGCAGATTCGATATTTTCAGTTGATCTTCCCCACATAATAATTGGTTCGGGACTATGATCGATATTATTAATTCCTGAAATACGTACATTAAGTTTTGGTTCATCATTGAGTAGAGTATTTTTACCAATAACAATACAGTCTGCGGTTGCTCTTAAATAGTGAACAATACTCAATGATATTTCATTAGTAATGTACCTCGCATCAGAAGCATCATTAGTAATGTAATCATTTTTAGACACTCCAATTTTTAATAGATAGTGGATATCTTTTAATTTCTTATGTGTATTTTCGTAGTATGGATTAATAATGTTATTGACATTTGATTCTATCTGTACAGATACATTATTGTCTTTTAATAGTGAAACGCTTTTACCATTTGTTCTAATATCAAGATCTATATCTCCAATAACAATATTTTTGACACCTTGATTTATAATCTCTGTTGCACATGAGGGTGAAGTATCGCTATGAAAACATGGTTCAAGTGTGACATAAAGCGTATCGGTTTCATCGACTTGAACCTGATCGAATATATTAATTTCAGCATGATTCGAACCTTTTTGTTTATGATTAGCGGCTGCTTTTACGTTTCCTTGCTCATCAATTAAAAGTGCCCCTACTCTAGGATTTGGGTATGGGTTTACTTTTAATGCTTCGACCATGGCTAGCGCCATAGGTTCTGAAAAACCTAAATATTTAAAATTATTTACCAAATATAGCTCCACCTTGAACGGCAACTTTTACCCCGTTAGTTTCAAGGGCGGCTAAATCATCTACTGTTATACCACCATCAACGATCAAGGTAGATTCACTATTGTTAACAACACTTTTAAACTCATTAACCCTATCAATAAGATTTACTGCTTTTGGTTGATTAGAAAATCCAGGGTTGACAGTTAAGAGTAAAAAAATGGAGGTATATTCAGCATAAGATTTCAAAATTTCAATATTACTTGTAGGCAAAATGCCAATCCCAATATTATCAAAATTAGTTGTTAAGTTTTTAAATTCATTTATATCTGTTGATTCACAGTGTACTGTAACTAAATCAGCTCCATACTCAATTACTCTTTCAACAAATTTAGTATTTTCTTGAAGCATTAAATGAACATCAAGTTTATAGGATGTATTTTTTTTCATCTTCGAGACAATATCCAATGAAAGACCTATATTGTCAGTGAAATGTCCATCAGTAATATCTATGTGTAGTTGATCGAATTTGTTAGCATTTGTTTCAATATCTCTTAGCAAATCTAATTGATTTGCAGCTTGAATGCTTGCAGAAATATCCATAGCTACTCAGTCTTGGTAACTATTAAAGAATATTTACCAATTTGTAATCTGTCACCACTTTTTAGAGATGATTCAGTTAACAAATCTCCATTTATAAAAATGCCATTTGTTGATTGCTCGTCAGTAATGGAGATATCTTCATCATCTACAGTAATAAAACCATGGTGTCTGGATACTGTAACATCATCTAAGATTATTTCTTTTTCTGGAAGTCTGCCTATTTTATGTATGCCATTTGATAAGAACCATGATGTTGAAGAAACTTCTTCATTAAGCAATGAAAGTATATACTTACAATTTTGACTAAAGATTAGCGAATCTTCTAATGGTCTTGTTTCATTGTTCATAATTAAATACTAGGTAATAGAGGTATTCTAATGCAACAAAGTAATAAAAAACCATGACTGGAAAGGCAATAAAATTTATTAATCCGGTGTTCAAACTGACGTCTAATACATATAAACATATTGTAATAAACATAAAGACTGTAGCTAGTTTTCCCTTTTTAGATACTTCAATGGGTTTTTTTGAAAGTAGCACATATATACCTCCAAGTAGAACTAATACCTCACGAGCTATAAGTGCTTTAAAGAAAATACTTGGAAATAAATCTTGTAGCCAAACAACCAATAAGATAAATACAGTACGATCGACAAAAGGATCCAAAATTATGCCAACTTCACTTACCATATTGAATCTCCTGGCAACTATCCCATCAAGGGAATCGCTAAGACCCACAACCGCAATGGTTGTAACTAATACATAAGTGTTAATATCTAGAGGATAAAAGTTTTGAAAAAGATATATTGATGCAAATAATCTAAAAAGAGTGATTAGGTTTGGTGGTAATAAAATATCTTTGAATTTCAAATAAGTAAGTCCTTAACATCGTGTGTGGCAACAAAATGTTCGTCACCAATATCAACCATTGGTAAATTATTTTTGTTATTTGCAATAATTTCATCTAGTTCGGTAAAATCAATTTCATATTTAGTTCTTTTGTATTTAGGATCTGGAACAGGGATTGAAGAGATTAGTCTTTTAGTATATGGGTGTATAGGGTTACTAAGGAGATTTTCAGTTTTTGCAATTTCAACAATTTTCCCATTAAACATTACAGCAATTCTGTTACACATATATCTTGCAACAGCAAGATCATGTGTAATGTATAAATAGGAAACTTGTAAGTCTTTAGCTAGATCCAACATGAGATCCATAATTGAAATTCTTATTGAAACATCTAACATAGAAGTTGGTTCATCACATATGACAAACTTTGGATTCATGATTAATGAACGTGCAATAGATACGCGTTGCCTTTGACCTCCAGAAAGCTCATGAGGGTATCTAGGCAAATAATTTTCGGGTGGCGTTAAACCCACAGTTTTTAATATTTCAATAACTGCTTCTGTTCTGTTTTCTAGAGAGCCAATATTATGTATATTGAGTGGTTCTAAGATTATATCTTTGATTGTCCATCTTGGATTCAAAGATTCATAGGGGTCCTGAAAAATCATCTGTGTATTTCGGCGGAATTGTTTTACCTGATCATCAGATAAGTCATCTAGATTTTGCATCTCATTAGCTTCTGGATTGAAAAATTTTACATCACCGGATGTTTTGGGATCAAGTAAACACAGTGCTCTGGCAGTTGTAGTTTTACCACAGCCACTTTGACCAACTAAACCTAACGACTCCCCTTTTGGGATACTGAAACTAATACCATCGACAGCTTTAACAATATTTTTATTTCTAGAGAAAAAACCGTTAGAAACATCAAAATTCTTTACTAAATTATTTACTTCTATTACATTATCCATTCATCACCCACAATTTACACAACATTGATCTGCCCAATGTCCTGTTTCTACCTCTATTAATGCCATATCTAGTTTTTTACTTTTGCAATCCTCTGATGGTTCTGGACACCTTGGTGAGAAAGCACAACCCTCTAGACCGTTGATAAGACTTGGTGGCTCTCCATCTAGGGCTCTTAACTTCTTTTTTTCACCAACAACAGATGGTGTAGACTCTAGAAGCAGTCTCGTATAAGCATGTTTTGGGTTTGAAAAGATTGATGCTGTAGGACCTTTTTCAACTATTGAGCCAGCATACATTACTGCCATATTATCAGTCATCTCTGCAATAACAGCTATATCGTGAGAAATATAAATTAAGCTAAGACCCAATAGTTCCTGAACTTTTTTTATTTCTTTTAGTATCTGATCTTGAATAACAACATCCAAGGCAGTAGTCGGTTCGTCTGCAATAACTATTTTTGGATCACAAGATAAAGCTAGTGCAATAACTGCTCTTTGTTTCATACCACCTGATAACTCATGTGGGAATCTATCCATTATTGAATCATCAAGTCCTACTATTTTAAATAATTCAGAAATTTTATCTGTATTTTCTTTTTTAGTATTATTTGGATGATGTTCTCTGATAGCTTCTCTAATCTGTTCTCCAATTTTAATAACAGGATTCCAAGCATTCATAGCACCCTGGAAAACAATACTTATATCATTCCAACGTACTTTGCGTAAATCAGATTCTGTCATGCCAACTAGTTCTTGATTGTCTAATTTTATACTTCCAGATGAAATTACTGCGTTGTCAGATTGCAACTGTAATAATGTGGAAGCAACTGATGATTTTCCACAACCGGATTCTCCAACGAGGCCAAATGACTCCCCCTCTTTTACAGAAAAAGTAACATTATTGACAGCCATAACTTTACCTTCTAGTGTCTCATAATGCATGTTAAGATTATCTACTATCAAAATATCTTTTGACATATTACCTTTTCCTTAATCGTGGATTAAATACATCATCAAGTCCTCGACCAACAAGATAAAAGCCTCCAGCAAGAAATGTAACGGATAATCCAGCGGGTAATATTAGCCACCAATATTCTAAGCCAGAAAATATAAATCCATCAGTTTGCGAAAGGTATATCATTAATCCCCAACTCATATCAATGTTGAGCAGACCTAGAAATGACAGAACGGATTCAGATGCAATTGCACCAGTTACACTAAAAACCATAAATAGTAATGCTAAAGGTGCTACGTTTGGTAAAACATGTGAGAACATAATTTTTCTTTGCGAACCACCTGTTATCCTTGCTGAATCTACGAATGGTTTTACTTTTACCTGAAGCGCTTGTGACTTAATAGTTATAACTGACCCTCCAAGACCACCAAGTACTCCTAAAACAACAGCAAGGTGCCAAATCTTCAACTCTGCAAAAGCAGAAATAATAAATAGTAATGGTAATGTCGGTAGCATAAGGACTAGGTCGGATTGTCTCATTAAATATGCGTCGATTCTACCGCCAAAAAAAGCAGCAATTGTTCCAAGTATCGTTGAAATTCCTACACCCAAAGTTGCACTGAGTAAGCCCAAAACAAAAGCTACCTGACTACCCTCCATTATTTGAGAAAATACATCTCTACCTAGTGAATCTGTACCCAGTATATGTTTAGCTGATGGAGGTGCTGGCTGTAAATAAACGTCGTACATATCCCCAACTTCTACACCTTTAGCAAGATAAAGCATTTTTTTCTGTACTTCTCCGTCTCCAGGACAATCAAGAAAAGTCTCATATTGAGGAGTTGGATATTCCTTAGGGCATTCAACTACTAATTTATTTTCAATAATTTGATCATAACCAACTACTGGATGATAAATACTTTCATTCCATAATCCAGTCATGAAAAGGAAAGGTTGTAACAATGCTAGAACAAGAAAGAATAGGACAATTCCCAATCCAATCATACCTAATTTACTTTGTGAAAATAATTTCCAATTTCTTCTAATAGCTTCTTTTCTAAGCTGTTTTTGTAACTTTTTTTCTTTTAATTCATCAATTTCCATATTTTATCCTTGTGATTTAACTCTAATTCTTGGATCTAAATATGAATATGAAATATCGGCAATTAAGTGAGCAATTAGGGCAAAAACACCTACAAAAGAAAATGCAGCCATTGCAACGGGTATATCCTCTTCCAAAACAGCTTGAAGAAGTAACTGCCCCATACCGGGCCATGAAAAGATTTGTTCTGTGAGAACGGAACCATCAATAATTGTAACTATTGTGAAAATGAAAGATGTTACGACAGGTAAAAGTGCTGTTCTAGCAGCATGTCTATCCCTAATTCTTTTTTGACTTATCCCCTTTGCTCTTGCCGTAAGTATATAGTCCTCTTTTAAAACTTCCATCATCGTAGTACGAGTAAGGAGAGCGGTACCAGCAAATGCTACGATCGTAACCACAAGCACAGGAAGAATCATGTGATAAGCGATATCTGCCGCATATGGTTTTCTAGCTAAAGCTTCTCCTGTATTCCAATAAAAATAGCTGCCGATAAATATTGCTATAAGACTTGCAAACCTTACATTTCTTCTAGTGGAAAGAGCTTCTATACCTCTAGTCACTGTGTACGCTGCGAATTGTAGCAAAGAAACTACCACTACAAATTTAATCATCATTGAGAATATGACATCACTATCAAAAGGGGCGTCATACCATTTTTCAGGATATAAGAATTTACCTATCGGGAACCAGCCCAGTTTATAACCAAAGAACCATAACATCATTAATGCAAACCAAGGGTAAAAAACTGTGTATGAAAATACTGAAGTGATAGTGATCCATGTTTCGGACTTGGAGCCTCTTCTCCAAGCAAGGACTTTACCAATAAAGAAACCAGTATAAAAAGCAACAATGTTTACAACAGAAAACAACATAAGTGTACGAGGTAATCTTTCTGCTATTAATTCAATGGGAGTTTTAGGAAAATATTTATATGAATATCCAAAATCTCCTTTAAAGAAATTTACTACGTAAAGTTGGACTCTTTCTGAAAGAGGTTTGTCTAGTCCATAGGTTTCCAGTACTTTTGCATATGCATCTGGTGGTAAATTTGGATTCAGAAGTAGATTAGAAAATGCATTTCCTGGAATAGCATTAAATAACAAATAAGAACTGACTAGGAAAATAAAAAAAACCACAATCATTTGTAATGTTCTTCTAATTATGTATTCAACCATATTCGTACCCTATTTTAGACATTTAAAAAACATAGGTAGGCCGAAGCCTACCCATGTTCAAGTTATATTATTAGCTCTGTACTTTTACAAGTGAAGCGTAACCGCCACCTGTTCCAGTTAATCCGTCTAATACATCTGTGAATGGAAATTCTACAGTATCTTTATATACCTCTAATGTAGGTACGTTGAATAATACCAAATATGGCATTTCTTCAAATAATATAGCTTCCATTTTTTGCGATAGGACAATAGCATCACTGATTGTTTTAGCAGCTTGGAATTCAGCATCTAATGCGTCAAATTCTGCGTTGTTAAAACCAGGTGTGTTATAGCCACCTTCGCATGTGTCGTTCTTGGAATTGAAGAAATCTCCAGGGTGATTAGGGAATGCACTTAAACCCCAACCAAGCATGTAGAAATACCAATCCTCACAAGTCTCTGGTGTGAACACCTTGTCAACAATAACATTGAAACCGGTAGGTCTCGCTGTTACGTCAAGTCCAAGTTGTTGCATCCAATCAGCAATAAATAAGGACATTGTTGATCTCAATGGATCGTAACCAGCACCTGGTGCATATAGCAACATGTCTGACGGAGGTGTTTCTCCTCCTGGTCCTTTAATTCCTGTTGGAGCGACTGCTCTTTCAGCACCACCAGCATGGGAACCCCAGTCTGAAGCTGTCCAACCACCTGCTTGAAGAATTTCAACTGATTTGTTGAATCTTTCTTCAGCATTAAGGCCAGCACAATCAGCAAGGACACCTGTTACAGGTGCAACCCAAGCTGTTAACGCTTCAGGCATTTGACCATCCATATTTACAGCAACACCTTGAAGAATGTTGTTTAACACGAATTCTTTATCAGAAATACATGCAACAGCTTGTCTAAAAGATTTGTCGCTTCCAGGGAAAACCCTAGTGTTGAATGCCATGTATCGCATACCGTTACCTAAGTTGGAAACAGTTTCGACACCTGGAACTCTGGATAATTGGTCAAAAAGATTTCTCTTAACACCTAATGGGTTAAGAACGAAATCAACTTCGCCATTTTGGAATGCAAGATAAGCAGCATCTTGATCACCATATAATGTGAACTCAACAGTTCCTACATAAGGTCCTGCTGTGTATGAGAATGAATCGCCAGTTGTATCACCAAATGAATTGTTGATTGCTGGAGCTTTTCCATTATCCCATTCGACTGTGGTACCACTCTTATAAATTGTGGTGGTTCCACCATCCCACATTGTATTAGCATCATATGCCCATGTGTAAAAAGCACCTTGTTCTACTTTGTTGTAGACGAAAGCGCTAGCTACTGGAGCGTCAGCTCCTGAGGCTGCTAAAAGGGTTTCTCTGTCAGTAGCATATTGCGCCCAATAACTTTCTGGAAGTATTGGTGCTTGTGCAATTTGATACTGCCATGAAGCTAACCCGGCATCAAAGTTTAGAGTTATCTCTACAGTGTAAGCATCACTAGCAACGAGGGTTAAAATACCCTGTGCATATCCCTCAGCAGCTGGGTCTGTTCCACTACCTTGTGGGTAGTTTGTTTCCCAGTTACTTAAGAGGCCAAGATCTTTTGCGGTATTATATGTAAATACCATATCGTTGGCTGTGAGGTCTGAACCATCACTCCATTTATATCCTTCTGTTATAGGAACACTATAAGTCCATGTTCCGTCACCGTTGTTAGTTGAGGTCTCAACAAGTTCGTCTGCGATACCTGTAACTAACTGGTAGTTAGGATATGAAATAGAGAATAATGACACAGCTTGTCCGGACATCACGTATTGTGTCCACACATCTGTTTCTGTATCAAGATAATTCCAGTAATTTTGTGTTTGTGGATCTGAGAAGATCGCCATCTTATAAACACCATCAGGTCCTGATGGAGCTGCTTCTTCAGCTGCCGCAGCAGTTGTAGCAGGAGCTTCAGTTGTTTCTGTCTCATCGACAGCAACTTCTTCTTCTGCTGTGTCGCCTCCGCAGGCAACCACAACTAATGCAAAAACTGAGAAAAGTAAGATAAGGCGCCAACTTCTGGATCCTTTGAAATTACTCAATTTTTCTCCTTTTGTATACAAAATCCACACGTAAGTGTGGATGTATTAATATTAGGTGTATTTATAGGCATTTCAATCTAAAAGTCTGATTTTATTATAAATAGGTTGTATTTTCTCTTAAATGACTAAGTTGATTAAAAACTGAAATAACCTCAATATCAGATAGAACCCAAACAAGAATACTCCTATTTTGAAGCCAAAGTTTTCCATGTTAATTTTTAAATTTTATGTTCAAACATATATTGTCAAAATTATATGTGTCTCGTAGTCTATTATCTATAAAGTTTTGATAATTAATTGGGACTCTACCACTTAAAATAAAACTAAAAGAAGGAGGGTAAACATCGTACTGTGTCACATATTTTAACTTCGCTCTCCTTCCTCTGAATGGATGAGGTGGTTTTTTTGTCCAAATTTCTCTGAAAAGTATATTTAATTCATGAGTTGTAATACGAGTTGAAAGCTGTTTTTGTAACTCGTAAATTACAGTATTGAGATTTTTTACGCCTTTACCATTAAGAGCTGAAATTCTTAAAATCTTTAACCATGAATATTTCTTTAGCAATGAAGCAATGTTTTTGTTTATAAAAAGTTTCTCTTCTTCTTTTAACAGATCCCACTTATTCATAATTAATATTGGTGTTACTTTGTTTTCAATGCATTCACTAATTAATCTCATATCTTCAAAATTTATTCCCTGTTTTGCATCTACAACAAGAAAAGCTATTACAGAATTTTCTAATTGACCAACTGCTAAAGATGATGCGTATCTATCTATCTGGTTTTTTTGTTTTTTACGTGGCACACCAGCGGTGTCAATAATATTATAAGAATCCGAATCGAACTTGATTGTTTCTTCTAATCTATCTCTTGTGGTACCCGAAATACTTGAAACAATTGCTCTTTCCTCATTCAAGAGCTTATTAAACAATGTGGACTTACCCGAGTTTGGCTTTCCAATTATTGCTATTGATTTGTAGGTATTTTTAATCGAATCCGTATTAGATGACATGCTTTTTGTAAGTGCCTCCATTAATTCTTCAGTACCCAATTTATGAATAGATGAGACATAATAGTCTGAATCGTAAATGTATTTGTATAACTCTGTATTCAGTTCAAACTTTTTAAAGTTTTCACATTTATTAAAGACTGTTATGACTTTTTGTTCTTTATTTATATTCTTTTGTAGAAGGCTGTGTATTTTATCTAATCCAGAATAATTTGTGGTGTGCACGTCTATTACAAACATGATTAATTTTGCATCATTAAGATAGGCTTTTAGTTTATTTTGAAACTTTTCATTTAATTCATCTGGGTCTTCTAGGTATCCAGGTAAATCAGAGATATTAAAAACTTTATCATTTCTCTTAATTGTTGTAGAGACTTTATCTCGCGTTGTATTTGGTGTAGAACCAATTATTGATACTTTTTTTCTGGACAATGCATTAACCAATGAAGACTTACCAGAGTTTGGTAGCCCAATTAATAAAACTTCATCGATATTGTTTTTAGTCATAATTTAAATATAGCTATCCTACTGATATGGTAAACAATCTTTATTTAGTTACTCCAAGGGGCTTTTGCGCTGGTGTGGAGATGGCAATTAAAGCACTGACATGGATGTTGAAAATCTATGATGAAACTATTTATTGTTATCATGAAATTGTCCATAACGATTGGATTGTAGAACGTTTTAAAACAAAAAATATTAAATTTATTGAGTCCCCTGAAGAACTTCCAAAAAATGCAATTGTAATGCTATCAGCTCATGGAACTTCACCGAAAATAGAAAATGAATTTAATTATCTCTCATCCATTCAAGTCAATGCGGTGTGTCCACTAGTAACTAAGGTGCATCATGAGGCAAAGAAGTTTAGTGAAGCAGGACAACAAATTATTTACGTAGGTCATAAAAATCATGATGAGGCACTTGGAGCTTTAGGTGTAGCACCTGACTCAATGTTTTTAGTCGAGAACGAAGATGATTTAAAAGAAATAAACATATCCAGTGAAAAAGTAGCATTACTTGCACAAACAACCTTAGCTATGTCAGAGTGGACACCAATAATGGAATCTGCACAAAAAAAATATCCTAATTTAAATATGCCAAGAAAGAGTGATCTCTGTTATGCAACAACAAACCGTCAAGAAGCTGTAATCAATGTTTCAAGTAAGGTTGATGTAGTCTTAGTTGTAGGTTCAGATACATCAAGCAACACTAAGGCACTTGTTTCAACAATAAAGAACTTAGGTAAAGAAAGTTTCCGAGTGAACACAACTGAAGAGATAGAAAATTTGGACTTAAAAGATAAAAATGTTGCTGTGACAGCTGGAGCTTCCGCCCCTGATCATATAGTGCAAGAAATTATCAATAAACTTCAACCAAACGAAACAATATATTTTGAAAATACGAATGAGACAGAATATTTTCCGCTTCCTAAAGAGCTGAGGTCAAATATTACAACAGTAAGTAATTTTTTACTGGAATTATTTCCTGAAAACAAAGTGGAGCCTGTGAGAAGTGTTAATAAAGATAAGCAATGGTCTGCTACAGAAGCTTTAACTTCTCTTTAACCAAATCAAGAACTTCATCCATATTTATATCTGAATTATCAATATAAAGTGCATCATCAGGAATTATTAAGGGTGATTCTGATCTATTTTTATCATTATCATCCCTTTTCAGCAAATCCTCTTTTGTCTCAGAATCGTTAGATTGCTTTAATCTTCTTTTTGACCTTACTTCAATATCTGCATCAAGATAGATTTTTAAATCAGCATTGGGAAAGACTATAGATCCCATATCCCTACCTTCAATAATTAAACCATTTGATAATTTTTTAGATAAATTAATTAGTGATTCTGAAACAATTTGTCTAACTTCTTTTATTTTTGCAATTTCAGAACTTTTAGAATTGATATTTTTAATATACAAATCAGAATCAGCATAAGAGTAACTATTCAAAGTAATTTGTAATTCTTCATTGATTTCTATTTGTAAACTACTGGTATCAGAAGTTGAGTGTTCAATGAAGTACTTAGCAATAATTCTGTATAGTTTTCCGCTTGAAAAAAAATTAGAATTATATTCTTGTGCCAAAAGACTTCCTAATGATGTTTTACCAACACCTGAAGGTCCATCAATAGTTACGATATAATTCATACTTAACTATGTTAATTTAATTTTTTTTAACTGACCAATTTTCATTTTGCCAATTTTAAATTTGTCAACTTGAATCCTTTTAAGGTTTTTAATTGGAATATTGTTAACATCAAAAATCCTTCGTATTTCACGATTTTTACCAGTTTTAAGAACTATTTCATAAGTTAATTTTTTAATCTCAGTTAGTTTATGGATTTTAAGTTGTTCGTCATTATCTTTTATAGATTTTCTAAAAGTTTCAAAATTAATTTCTTTACTTGTAACGACAATGTATTTTTTAGAAATATTACTTTTTGGATGTGAGTATTTATTTAGCCATACGCCATCTGTGCTCAGTAGCATTAAGCCTTCTGAGTCCTTATCCAGACGACCACCAAATTTTAATGATTTATTGTGGATCAAGTCGTAGATAATTTTGGACTCCCCTTGTCTTTTGTGAGATGAAACATATCCATAGGGCTTATAGAAAAGAAAATATTCATGTTCTTTTATGGCTTGGATAACTTGATTCTTATGCATGACTATATCGTCATCATCTACAAGGTCACCATGATTAGCAATAACTCCGTTTATCTTAATTGATTTATTCTCTACGAGAATATCACTATCTCTACGTGAAACATTTAGATTCAATGCAAGAAACCGATTAATTCTCAATAATTTATTCTTCTTCTGCTTTATTAAAATACTCACCGATGGTCGGTAAATTACTTATTGAAGATAAATCAAGTTTTTGTAAGAACAATTCTGTAGTTGTATAAAGAATTGGATTACCAGGAACGTCGAGTTCGCCACCTTTTTCTATAAGACCCCTTGATTCTAACGTTTTAATGGAGGACTCAGATTCAACCCCTCTAATTTCTGAAATTTTCATTTTTGTAACTGGCTGTTCGTAAGCAATTATTGCAAGAGTCTCTAGTGCTGGCGTGGAAAGACCTCTCAAAATTGCTGGAGGTTTTACATCACCAAGTAGCTCTGAAATTTCTGATTTTGTAACAATGTCAGATTTAAAATCATTATATTTTATATAAAAACCAATGTCTGTATTTTCAAAGTTGGCATTAATTTCATCAATTAAGTTTATAAGTTCTGAATTATTTATTGTTAGTAGTTTTTCAAAATATTCGTGTTCTACCGGTCCATCACTTACAAGTAGTACTGCAGATATAACTTTTTTGCTATTCATAGTTTTTCTCAATAATAATCTCTTTATTAACATTTGTTTGCTCAGCTTTTATAAAGCCCCATCGGACAGCTTCAAGTAATGCTAAGAAAAATGCTACAGCCTCTTGTGAAGAATTTACTGAGGAGACTAATTCTTCGAATGTTGTATTTAATCTTTTATCAACAAGTTTTAATAGATCATCTATTGCAACTTGTAAATCAGGGAGTTCTTTATCAATATGTGAAAATCCCTGAATCGTTTTATATCTACTGAAAACTTCATTTGCTGTTTCTGTAAATTTAGTGACGTCAATGTTGTAACGAATTTCGGGCTTTACTGATAATGAACTTGTTTGATAATATTTAAAAGCAGGTATTTCGCGTTCGGTTTGTTTAACTTTTATAGCTAGAGCCAGTCCAACTTCAGTGAAAGCTTTAAATTGTAGCAATCTGGCAAATGCAAGATCTTTATCTTTTATTAGTTCAACTTCATCAAGCCAATCTACTTCCTCATCTTGGGGCAGTAATCTTTTTGCTTTTAACTCAAAGAGCGATGCACCAAGTAGAACAAACTCAGCATAATTGTCTATGTCTTCTTTTAATGATTTATTTTGGAAACTCTGAAAAATCATTGTGAGATTATTAGCAATTTGTGTTTCTGTATTTGATGTATATTCAACAAGAAGACTTTTTAAATTTTCTATTACTTGTATATTTTCCATTAGTAATCAGTCTTATCTAGTATTTGATGCTTATTTTGAAGAAGATTTTTTTGATATTGAGCAACTAAAGAATCTATATCCCCAATTTGAGACAATACTTCTAGTCCTATTAATTCATGATCGAGATATTTCTTAGATTTATATGAAGATACTATTTTTAGGTCAGAAAGTATTCTTAAGAACCAAGAATAATGCCCAGTATTTTTACCAATATCATGCAGTAGGGAAAGTTGTAATAATTCTAAATCATCAGAGAATCTTAAGGTTCTATTCATAACCTCAATAGAGTGATGTCTATCAGCTTTGTTTAATAACCAGTATTGTTTTATTAATTGATTATTTTTAAGCGTATTTGAGATTACCAATTGTTCATTTATAGAAAGATGTTTGTAAAAGAGAAATCTTATAGCTCTCTTTGATTTTATATAAATTTCATTCATGCTCTTGGGTGACTTTCGTTAAAAACTTCATTAAGAAATTCTTTTGTTAACTTAGTATAGATTTGCGTAGTGGATACAGATGAATGTCCTAAATATTCTTGAAGTGTTCGAAGATCACATCCAGCTTCAAGCATATGAGTTGCAGCGCTGTGCCTTAATGTATGGGGGTGGATATTTAGAGTCGTTGAGGTTTTAAGAGCTGTTGATTTAATTATCCTAAAAATAGCAGTGCGTTCTAGTGGATTGTCAGTACGGGAAATAAACAAAAAAGGATTATTTGAGATATCCTTGATAAGCTTTAAGTCGAGATAAGATAGTAAATTAGTTTTAAGTTTAGAACCAATTGGGACAATTCGTTGTTTTGAACCTTTTCCGGTTAACTGAATATAATCTTCATCAAAATCAATATCGGCAATTTTAACATTACATAATTCACTAACACGACATCCCGTAGAATACATAAAATCGATTATGGCTTTATTTCGTTTACTTATAAAGGTTTCCTTGTCATGAAAATTTATTAATTGTTCAATTTGTGTAATGGAGAGTGTTTCAGGAAGTCTTTGACCAGATTTAATTGTTACATCTTCAAGAATAACTGTTTTCGAATTTTCCCTAAAGTTGTACCATTTTACAAATTGTCTTAATACGGAAACTTTTCTTTTTTTCGTATTGGGGCTGTACTCTTTTGTAGAAATTAGCTTTATTAACTTGTTGAGCGAATCACTAGAAATATTTGTTACTGAGTTTTCTTTGAATAAGTTTAAGAGGTCAGTTCTATATGCTTCAACTGAATTTTTTGATAATCCTTTTGAGTACGATAAATAATCTTGGTAATCATCAAGTAAGTATTTAATAGAATTATTAATCTTTTACTTTCGTTTTAGTAGAAGTTGTTTTCTCAGTGTTTTGAGAAGAAGCTGCGCTTTGTATGAATTTATTAAACATTGGAGCCGGTTCCCAAGGACGAGATTTGAACTCAGGATGAAATTGAGAGGCAACAAAGAAAGGGTGGTCTTTTAATTCAATCATTTCTACTAAGTTATTATCTGGAGACAAGCCACTAAAAATTAATCCGTTTTTCTCTAAAACTTCTCGGTATTTGTTATTCACTTCATATCTGTGTCTATGACGCTCATATATAACTTCATCTTTATATATTTCTGAAGTAATAGTATTTTTGGTAATTTTACAAGGATATGTTCCTAATCTCATAGATGCGCCAACATCATCTTTGTCTAGGTCTTGATTCGGTAAAAGATCGATAACAAAATCTTTTGTATTTTGTGAAAATTCAGAAGAATTAGCTTCATTAATTCCGCATACATTTCTTGCATACTCTATAACGGCACACTGTAATCCAAGACAAATCCCGAGAAATGGAATTTTATTCTCTCTTAAATACTGTATGGCTGAAATTTTACCTTCGATCCCCCTCACTCCAAAACCACCTGGAACTACAACTCCATCAAGGTTAGAAATGTCTTCAGCATCGTAATTGTCAGCATCAATCCATTGAAGGTCTAAATTAACTTTATTTTGAAGACATGCATGTTTTAATGATTCAACAACCGACATGTAGCTATCCGGTAAGCCGAAATATTTACCAAGGATTGCAATCTTAACATCTTTAGAGGATTCTTTTTTAAGAGAAAGCATATTTTTCCATTCATTCAATTCTGGCTCTTCTGTGTTGAGGTTTAACCTTTTATTAACTGCTACATCTAAACCCTCAGAATGCATTTTAAGAGGTACGTCATAGATATCATCAAGATCTGGAGCATTAATTACATTCTCATAACTTACATCACAAAATAGTGAAACTTTGTTTTTGATATCTTCATCTAGTTTTCTATCTGAACGAAGAACAATTATGTCTGGACTAATTCCATACCCTCGTAACATTGAGACTGAGTGTTGAGTAGGTTTTGTTTTCAGTTCTGTACTTGGTCCAATAAAAGGAACCAAAGTTACGTGTATAAACATAACATTTTCTTGACCAAGCTCTTTTCGCATTTGCCTAGCAGCTTCTAGAAATGGAAGTATTTCTATATCACCAACAGTACCTCCTATTTCTGTAATCTGAACATCTACATCATTTGAGATGCCTTTAATTCTTCTCTTTATTTCATCCGTAATATGAGGAATAACTTGAACCGTTGCTCCTAGGTAATCCCCTTTACGTTCTCTTTCAATTACTTTTCTGTAAATGCTTCCAGTAGTCACATTTGCATCTTTTCGTAAATTCACCCCAGTAAACCGTTCGTAATGACCAAGATCTAGATCAGTAGTTGCGCCGTCCTCTGTTACAAATACTTCACCATGTTGAAAAGGATTCATAGTATCTGGATCAACATTGATATATGGATCAAGTTTTTGATTAACAATTGTAAGTCCACGTGATTTCAGAAGGTTACCAAGGGATGCAGAGGTAATCCCTTTACCAAGACCAGAGACTACACCGCCAGTTACAAATATGTATTTGGTCACTCGAAAATTTTAGCATGATAAATCCTTATTAAAAGGATTATCTAAGAATTTGATTTAGAAATAAATCTAATCTGGGAGAATTATCTGTTCCTATTATCTGTAAAGACTTTTCTGATAAGGTATAGTCAAGCTTGTTATCTTTATCGCTTTCTACTTCCGACTCGACGACACCATCAAATTGAATTGCATAATTTTGCTTTTTTTTGATTTCAATCTGAATTTGCGACTTTTGATCTAAAACAATTGACCTGGGGAATTTAGAAAATGGTGAGATAGGTGTAATGATAATTGAATTAAGACTATTTTGTACAATTGGTCCACCTGCTGAATAATTATATGCTGTTGAGCCTAAAGATGTTGAAATAATAATTCCGTCAGCTCTTAGTTTTACTGTTTGGTCATGAGTTTTAAATACAATATCAAGAATTCTTGTTGGAGAATTTTTAATTAATACGATTTCATTAAATGCTGGTGATTTTAAATTATTATCCTGTATTATTGCTTTTCTATTATTGATGTGGCTCTTGCCTTCAATCCACTCGTCAAGTATTTGCTCTATATTTTCAGATTTGTTTACAAGATATCCAACTCGTCCAGTTCCTAAAGGCATGAATAGTAAATCAAAGGTCCAAGATATTTTCATAGCCTTAAGTGCAGTACCATCTCCGCCAAAACTAACAACAAGTGTATCTTTGTTTAAATAATTATCATATTGTTCTACGTCTTCAACAAATAAAATATGGAATTCTAATTTTTTTGATTTTATCAAACTAACAAAATCTGTATAATTTTTTAATTTGGTATATTTCTTTGATGAAATAATTAATATATTCTTCACTAGGATATATTATACGCAACTTGGAGTCAGTACAACATGATACCTATATCAGATATAAACCCTGCTGAGAACACTCCATATATAACAAGGTTTTTTATATTTTTTACCATTGCTGTTTATATACTTTTGCAACCAAAAAATAGTGCAGATCTATTCAACTTTTTTTATGAATTCTCGGCAATCCCTTGTGAAATTCAAAAAGGTGTACCATTAAGTGCTAATCAATTTTACTCAAATGACTGCATGGCAACTATTGATAATGTTATATTTGCTAATAAAAACTTAATGCTTAGTCTTTTAACTGCCAATTTTCTTCATGCTAACTTACTTCATCTTGTTGGCAACCTTTGGAGCTTCTGGATATTTGGTAACAATATTGAGGATAAGCTAGGTAAATTAAAATTTATTATATTTTTAATGGTTGCCGCTGGAGGTAGTATCGGTACTCATATTTTTTTGAATTACTCAGATTTGAATCCAATAGTAGGAGCATCAGGAATTGTCTCTGCTTTAATGGGTGCATATTTGTACAGATTTCCAAATGCAAAACTTTTGGTTTTAGTTCCTTTCGGTATCATATTTCCGACAACAATAAAAGCTAAATATTTCATGGCATTTTGGTTTGCTTCACAAGTAATAATATCTCTACAAAATAATAATATATCGTGGGAAGCGCATATTGGTGGATTTTTTGTTGGCTATCTTACAATGAGATTAATTAATAATAGATGATACAAAAGTAGGAAAATCTTTAAATTTTCTATCTGCAAAATCTTCACTCATAAAATTTTCGATGCTAGATTCTACTAATATTGATGTTGCGCCAAGCTTATTACCAAACATAATATCTGTGTCTACCCTATCACCAATCACATAATCAACATCGATATTTTTATTTAGAAAATACTGACTGTACAACTCACCTTCTTTTCCAAATGATTGAAGTTCTTTTTGTGATTTCGATTCAATATATTTCGCAATTTGTCCATTTCCAGGTTTAAACTCTGATTCACTTATTGGATAAGTAAGATCTTTATTCAATGTTGCGCCCTCTTTTCCAGATTTAATTGATTCAGCAATTAAATCTAGTTCGCTTTCAGATGGTGAGTCGACTCTACCCATTATAATAAAATTGCTATTTTCTATATTTGTAACAGTATTTGAAATACTGCTTACAAAATCTTTTACATCCTTGGATCCGTAAACAAAGATAGATAGTTTTTTGTTACTTAGATATTCTTTTAAAACTACAAGCGGAGTAACTATTGAAGATAAGTCAATATCGGCATTTAATAAATTACTTAATTTTTTAGCTAACACATCAGTTGATTGAGAGCTGTTGTTAGTCGTATGATATATTTTATAATTATCAAGTATTAAAGATTTATAAGCAGATTCAACACCCTTTATGAGTAGATCATCAAGATACAGTGTTCCGTCAAGGTCTGTAGCGAGAGTTTTCACGCTTTTCCTCCATTATCAAGGCACGCGCAGTTATTAGATTACTTTCATAAAAGTTCTTTCCCGTTCTGTCACTTGGTAGAGTGACAGACCTTATTTTAAGATCTAATGACTTTGTATATTTTCTAATTTCATTAAATATCCTTGTGCCAAAGCCAAGTTCTCTATATTTTGGTGATACAAATAGTTCATAAATTGTTATAAAACCATTTTCTTCAGTTGCGCTACCATAACCAATTTCAATATCATCTTGAGAGAGTATAAAATAATTAATTTTTGAGAATTCTAATTCTTTGTAATGGTTTATTAAGATATTGTCGATGGCGGACATTTCAGCAATAAACTCTTTATGAAGGATTTGTGGCTTTGAACTACTTTTTTTTATCGAAAATTTATAATTTAAATCATCAAACTCATGCACAGTCTGCACACACTTTAGACCTTGGCTTAGCGAGTTGAGTATTCTTGAGAACTAAGAAACAAACAGAACAAGTAAACTCATCATCTTCTTTATCTGCAGCAGCTTCATCTAGCTTTAAATCAGATTTTTTAACATTTCTTTTTTCAGCTGCGTCAACACTCATAAAGGAGCCCTCCGCATCATCAGGTTCTTCTACTGTTTTCTTTTCATTTTCAACACGAGCTTCTAAAGATTCGGTTTCAATCTCCTCTTTTTCCTCTTCTTCATCAGTAGGCGTTTCTGAATCTTCTAGATCGTCTTCATCAAGATCTTCTAAATTAGGTTCTTTAATTTCATCTACTTCTTTTTCTGCCATGCTTCTCCTTAAAGTGCTTTTAAAATCATACTAAATTTTTAGCTGTATGGAAGCTTTTTTAACAAATATCTCAGCTGGTCCCTTATCGAAATAATCACCATCAATTTCTATTGATTGACGTGATAAAAGCTGTATCTCTCCACTTCTTTTTAAAAGAACATCTGGTTCTGTTAAATGTAAACCCTTCTTTGCTAGAAAAAATAATTTCATAGCTTTCTTTTTTGTTACTTTAAAAATTTGAATATTAAGTAGACCATCTTGAAGACTGGATTTAGGTGATATATTCCAGCCACCTCCAAAAAACTGACCATTACATACAGTAATAACGAAGGCATCGGCATTAAATTCATAGTTATGTGTTTTAATAGACATCATTCCAGACCTAGCAGGAAGTAGCTTTAGCCAGAAGCTAATCGGGTATCTAAATCTTCTAAAAATCTTTGGTAATTTTTCACTCATTTCAACTGTATCAGCAAGAAAACCAAAGTTTAAAATATTAACAAAATGTCTTTCTTTTTCGGAAGTGGACACAATTGCTGTGTCAATAAGGTAGGTAGAATCTCCTTTGAGGTGTTCTATTGCGGTTTCTATATTTTGAGGGATTGCAAAAGTTCTTAAAAAATCAGAACCACTACCTGATGGAAGACATCCTACAATAGGACGGTCTAGACCTTTTCTTAGAAGACTATCTATCAAAGAATTAATAGTGCCATCTCCCCCAATTGCACAATAACTATATTTTTTACTGTCCTTATGCTGTTCTATTATTTGATCAACTTCTGAAACATCAGAAGTCATAAAGATTTTGGATTTCAAATTATGCTTTTCAAAAAGTGTGGTCAAGTAGCTTTCGGTTAATTTTTTACCTCTAGAATTTAGGTTATAAACTACAACATATTCTTTCATCGCATAGATTTCTGGATTAACTCATCATTAAAAATATCAGTAATCATTTTAAATTCCTTAATACGATATATATTAAAGAGTTTAGTTGAGAGTTCAGAAGCTTCCTTACCAGCACGAATAAAATCACCGATACTGATATTAAATTTAGATAATACTGATTCAACGTCTTCAGATTGCAAATATTCATTAAAAATACTGAACCAACCAATTTCAATTGAAGTTATTTTTTTGACCCCTGCAAATGATTCCATCTTATTAATCTTTTCCTCCATAATTTGAAATTTAATGAATGTATCCACATACAACTCATTAAGGGACAAGTCATGCCTGGTTGTGGATAAACCAGAGCATACAAGCATCAAGTAGAAATTCATATCTTTATCAAAATCACTCTCTAGTAATTCAAGTCCGACGATTAGATTATCCCTATAGGTTTCGGTTAAAACCATGGATTTCTTATTGTCATTCTTGAAATTTAACAACTCAAGGACTTCGAGCTTGGATGTAAATGTATTTTGAAGCTTTTTGATATTGAAGTTATTTTGATAAGAAAAGAAACTTTTTTCAAGGAGTTCTATGGCTTGCTTTAGTGAGTATTTGCTTAACATATTCAATATTGAAGAATACGAGACCGAATATGCAGAATTTAAATTACTTGATTTGAGGGTAAACAAGTTGTTATACCAAAAGTTTTCAATATTTCTGTCATAATTAATAAATGCAAATCCCTTTGTATCAATCCCTCTCCTTCCTGCTCTCCCAGTCAATTGTAGAAATTCTGATTGATTGATTAATCGTGTTTTTATTCCATCGTATTTGTAAAGTCTATCGATAACAATAGATTTCGCAGGTAGATTGAGACCAAGTGATAGTGTTTCTGTGGCAAATAAATATTTTATATATCTATTTAGAAATAAAAATTCAATAAATTCTTTTACAATAGGTGCAAGCCCTGCATGATGATATCCGATTCCTCTTACCCACATCCACAGTAGTTCATCCAAATTTAAAAGATCATATTGAGTTGAATCTAGAGAACTAAAAACATCATTAAAAACATCTTTAATCTCATTTGCTTTTTTAATTTTATTTCTATTTGTCGCTGCCTGTCTAGCCTTTGTTTCAACTCTATCTCTTGAAAAATAAAAAAATATTGAAGGTGTAAGATTTTTACTTTCGAGGTAGTCAAGTTGAAAGCCTAGATGAGGTCTCTTGTACTTTCTATATTGTTTTTCAAATTTAAAGATTTTATTATTACGCTTATCTTTTGAAGATTTAATTATTTTTAATTGCTCACTGTGAGGGTTTAAACCAACTAACGATATTTCTAGTGGGACGGGCCTTATATTGGAGTACACCAATGATGTTTTTCCTCTTAATGAAACTATCCAGTTGTGGAATTCTTCTTTATTTCTAATAGTGGCTGATAGAAAAAGAAACTTGATGTTTTTTGGGGCATGAATAATTATTTCTTCCCAAGTTGTGCCTCGCTCGGAATCAGATAGATAGTGAACTTCATCAAGAACTATGAGTCCAATTTTTTTTAATCTTTTGTCATCTGAATAAATCATATTTCTTAATATTTCTGTAGTGGCAACAATTAGATTTGAATCTGGGCTGATGGTCCTGTCTCCTGTGAGCAATCCAGTATCAATGTTCAAATTTGTGAAATCATTATATTTTTGATTCGATAATGCTTTAATGGGTGTCGTATAAATTACATTTTGGTTTTGGTTAGTATATTTTTCAATAGCTTTTTCGGCTATATAGGTTTTTCCTGATCCCGTAGGTGCAACGACTAATACATTAAAATCTTTATTAATAGAGTCAATTGCCTCAACCTGAAATTTATCTAAATTAAAATTCACGATTACTTTTTTTATGAATAAAAATCATTATTTCTATGAGTAAATACATAGGCAGAGTGAAGATAAAAAGCGAAATAGGATCACCCGTTGGTGTTATTACTGCTGAAAAAATAAGAATGACTATAAACATTTCAGCCCGTTTATTGGTTAGGCTCTTTACCTTTATTATTCCTTTGTTAAGGAGAAAAAGCATGATTAACGGTAATTGAAATGAAACTCCAAATAACAAAGAAATTCTCGTTATGAATTGAAAATAGTTTTGAGATCTTAGAATAATTTCATTCTCATTAAATGAAAGGAGGAACTCAATACCGACATGAGCAATGCTTAGTGAAGAAAATATACCTGAATAAAATAAGAGAGTAAAGAAGATAAAATATAACGAAAAGCTTAATGTTCTTATCTCTAAAGCAGGTTTAACGAAATAACCTAATATTAAAAGTATTAATGGAAATGTAATAATTATGGATATCCAAAAAGTATTCTGTAACTTTACTTGAAAACCTTCATAGATTGTTAATGCGAATATATTAGAGTCATCATATCCAGCATTTATGAGAGGTTCTAATAAAATATCACCAAAAAATGAGTACTGGTTATATACAAATATTGCAACTATCGCAACTAAAGTAAAAGAAAATAATATTCTGTTATTTAACTCTTGAAGGTGCTCCATGAATGGTTTTTTCATATTATTCCTCCTCATTTTCATCTAGCCAGATCCAATTTTCATCAATTGAATTATCTCCAATTATTTGGCGACTTTGCCCATTTTGGAATTTAGAGATTTTATTAAAGTAATATAAAATTTTGCTTTTATCAAATATACCAAGAGAGATTAGGACTATAACTAGTAATTCAATAATGCTCATGATAAAAACTCAGCAATCAATTTATTTTTTCTTTTTTCAATTTCAACTCTAACGGAGTTTGGAGCAATAACATTTTGTGAATCTATATTCTTTAGGAAATGCTCTACAGCTATTTCTTCTGAACGGAAATGCTGTTGATGTCTTTTTAATGCTAGGTCTTGATAGGTAACTGAAATCTCATTATCATTTTTTGAAAATCTTTCTTTAAGACTTTTTTCCTCTGGAATGTTAACAATTCTTTCTATTAAAAAACTTTTTATTTTGTCGTCTTCATAATCATACGCTTCAAGAACATCTCCATCATTTGTAATATTGAAAGATAATGGCTTAATTTTATAGATATTTGAAATATTGTGCCCTAATTTAATGTACTCTATATACAGTTCATCGGATACAAACACTCTATTAAAGTCAAGTTTGGCACTGTTTGCTGCACTTTGGTGAGATTTAAAGTAATTATTTAGTGTGTTATATAGGTAAATAAGATCTGACTTATTATCAAATAACTTTTCAACATTTATCTTAGGATTATTTAGAACTGTATATATTTTAAATAAGTCTAGATCAGTAATTGTAGGGATACTTGCTAGAGATTCATTGAACTCGAAGGTAATGACATTCTTTTCCAAATTTACTTCAAAGTTTATAAAGCTGTCGCCATCTGAAGAGTACACTTCCGATAAGATTGTTAATGAATACAACAGTTTGTCGGAACTTAAATTAACATTTTCTGCTAAGTCTTCTAAGTTAAATGATTTTTCTTTTTTAATAAGTGAAAGAATGTGAATTATATTACCTAGGTTTATTTTAAATTCCATTTATAGCTCTCTTTAGTGCCTCTTTGTCTTGCTTATTTATATTTAGTAATTTTGGCTCAACCAACAGTAAATACTTGATTAAGCCATGATGATCATTCGTTTTTAATTTTATGGTAATATTTTCTTCATTTTCCTTCGAAGAGACCTCAGTAAAATTGAAAATCCTACTGTGCACTCTATGTAAGTCGTTATCTGAAATTATCTCGACCGTAATAAGACTTGACATGTTTTCCCATGAAAAGTTAAATTCTGAAATATTTTTAGTGTGAAGATTCTCTTTGTTACCAATTTTTAGATTTTCTATAGTGTTTATTTTAAATGTTTTAACAATTTTTCCATCATCTGCTCCCAGGTACCACATTCCAGCATGGAACCTCAGGCCTAAAGGATATACTTTTCTTAGTTTGTCATTGTAAATAAATGAAACTCTTCTCCGCTCCTTTATGGCTGTATTAAGTATTGGTATAACTTTTAAATCTTTATTGAGTTGTAAATATGGTGATAAGTATTTCTTAATAACAGAATATGTGTTGATAAACCTCTCAATGTCAAATCCAGATTTACTTTGTAAGTCTAAAATTATATTTGTTCCTTTAAGCTTATAACCATCTTCAACACTCCATTTGTCATTTTCATATTCTAAATTGAACCCGACCTCTTTTAGGAGTGCTTTATCTCTCTCAAAAGATCTTTTGTACGCTGCATCATTCAAATTACGATACTCGGGTATATTATCTTTTATGTAATTACTATCGAGATTGAATGTGTTTGAGCTATCGAAAAGAGCGATTAACTTTAAACACCTTTTAAATACATTTTTCATAAATAATTAGTTTTAGCTTTATAAGTATCTTACAAAATATTAGATATAAATTTTATATTCGAAGATTTGTGTAAATCTATAACAAGGTAAAATACTACTTATGAAAGTATGGATTGATCAAGATTTATGTACTGGTGATGGCCTTTGTGAAGAGATTGCGCCAGATGTATTTGTCGGATTAGATGATGGCCTTTTTTATGTTAAAGAGGGTGATAAAGTTTTTTCAGAAGAAAATGGGAATGTCGGTGGTGCTGAAGGCCTAGCTGTTGTTCCTAAAGGTCAAGAAGATGCAGTTGTTGAATCGGCAGAGGAATGTCCTGGCGAATGCATAATGATTGAACCATAAATCATAAAATATACCTTCCACTAACTATAAACCCTGTATGACCAACCATTGTATGCTTTGGCCTTGAAATATTACCTCGTATCGTCCACTCTCTCTCTATTGTCTCTTTAATCTCAATATCTTTAAAGCTATTATCTTGTAAAGCGTCAGCTAACTTAGAAACTTGAGATATTGAGGGTAAATATGAAACCCAGTAAAGATTACTATTTATATGATTGTTTTCGAAGAATATCCATGGTTCTGGGACATCTGTAATAACAGTATCAAATTTAAAAGGAACGGTATCAATTTTAAAATCAGACAGATCTGTATTAATAAATTGAATATCATTTATAAAATCAGATGAATAATTAGATAAATATCTTGATATTGTCTTTTTAGCTCGATATTGATTTTTTTTACTGATATCTAAAGAATAAAATTTGGAATTAGTACCTAAAATTGACGCTAGAAAAAGAGTTAATGCTCCAGACCCAGTACCAATCTCCAAAACTTTACTATTTGAATTTATATTCCCTGAAATGAGTATTGAACCCACATCTTTGGGATATATTATTTGAGGCCCTCTCTTCATAAGAAGAATAAATTCTTTATAAGATGGAACATAAATTGTAAATATTTTTCCGGTTGATGATTCAATTTGAGTAGGAAGGGATTTTATTTTATCAAATTCTATTTTGCCATCATTAGTTATGAATTCTTTGCCTTTTGTTATTACGCTTAAGTACTTTTTTGATTCAGATGAAATTATTACGAGTCTATTATCGATTTCCACAAATTTATATTAACAGTAAAAAATAGGCAATCGTAGAAAATACAACACCCGCAGCTAACACAAGTGCTACGAATTTTTGTAATGACTTATTCATGAACGCTTTTTTAGGATTGATTTTTTTATCTTGCGATATTTTTCGTAAGCTCGACCAACGAGTATCCCAAAAAAAAGGTAAGAAATGACTTTTGAATTTTCTGAATTAATATTTTTCTTAAGTTCATTATATGTTTCTCTATATTCTGTCATTTTAATATTCTCCATATAATTAATCCGAATGAAATCAAGCATAATAGAGCCATAGAAAAATATGTCATAGCTTGTAAAAAATAGTTTCCACTAAACATCTGACTTAATATAGACGCTACACCAATAATAATGAATAGTGTCGCTAGAGCTAGATAGTTTCCAGCTTTGAAATTTCTTTTTAACGACTTTATTGAGTTCTCCACCTCATCAACAGTCTCCTCTTTAAAGTGTTGGAGTAGACTATCAATAGATTTCACAGCATTAATAGGTATATTTATAAAATTATTCATTTTTTTGATTCTCTATAATAGTTCCCACTACACCTTGAATAGTTGCAGCAACTGGCAATGCTAAGATGGCGCCAACAGCGCCCACAGTATAAGCTCCAAATATAGTTGAAAATACTGCAACAGCCGGATGAATCTCCATTGTTGACTGTGTAACTTTTGGACTTATGAAATAGTTTTCAATTAACTGATATACAGATAGAACAATCAAGGTATAAAGAACATAGTTAACACCAAGTGATATGGAGGCTAGAACTGGAACAATTCCACCTAGGAATGTTCCTATCACGGGAATTAGTTGAGAAAGAACACCTGCAGCAATACCCAAAGCTACAGCAGATGGTAATCCAATCACCAGAAAAGATATTGTGAATACAATACTTGCAAGTATTCCCAGAATTACTCTTGCAACAATAAATCCACCAGCTTTAGAAACTCCGATTGTCCATACTTGATCAATGAGATTTGAGTATCTTGGTGTGATATTTTGCTTTAGATTTTCTCTCCAATGTTCACCTTCGCTAATCAAATAGAATGAAAAGAAGAAAATGATAAAGAAATGACCAAAAGCACTTAAAACCCCTTGGCCAGCAAAAACTACTGTTTCTCCAACTGTTCCTCCATAAGTGTTTATAAATGTACTGAATTGAGATTCCAAATCTAGAGACTGATTGGATATTATAAAACCTTCTCCGTTGAAGTAATCCAAAAGGTTATCTAGATATGTCGGCAACTGTGTAGAGATATAGTAAATTTCTTGAACCATTATTGGAATAAGAGAAAAGATTATTCCAAATATTACCAGAAGTAACAATGCGACAGAAATGAGAGCAGATATCTTTCGACCGAATTTCTTTGAAAGTCTATAAACAACTGGTTCGGCCAATGCTGCTAAAACTACAGCTACAAAAAGATCAAAGAGTAAAGGTTTAACTCTTAGAAATATTATTACTGAAATGCCAATAAATAGCACATAAATAAATGCTCTATTTAATAATTCTTGTCTAGATTCATCTTTTTTCATATTCATATATTATGACTCATGCTACTGATTTATAGTTACGATTATTAAATATCAGTATCAGAAAAAACCCTATTAAAAAAATACTCATGTAAAGCTCAAGTGCAGTTACTGAATTATAAAGTTGATACCTAACAGCTAATGTAATAATCTGAGACAGAATACCAATTACTAGTAGCTGGTTTTTTAAATCTTTGCGTCTAATCGTAACATTAAGTAATAACAGACCAATTACGATCCTAACAAATGCTTCAAATGTATTTCCTGAAAACAAATATAACTGTCTTAAAGAAAAGAACCCTGACAAACCAATACCACCCAGAGTTATTTGCAGTATCCCAATCAAAATCAATATTGAAGATATCCAAGCAAGAAGAAAATTACTGTATGATAACCTTGCTTTTATTGGTGTGGGCCACGGTTGGAGTGGATTAACTCTCTTGATTAAAGAACGGGAAAGTCTAAAAGTTTGTCGCTCGTAATTACCAAAACAAAAAATAATTAACAATATTACTAGTGGGTAATAGATTATAAAAGTTGGAAAATAGCTAATAAAAAAGAATAAAACAACGTGCCAGAGAAATAATGTATAAATATTTGCATGTATTGTCGAGAAGATAGACCAAATGATTTTCTTATTTAATAAAGATTCCAACTGATCGCGAAATAATAGGAAAAGTGAGATTAACCCTATAGATGAAATTAAATATACTGTGGTCGGAGGGTCTTCATTTGAAAAAGAAAGTAACCGATAATTCGAAACTGATAAATACTGTTCAGTTGTCGTGTGTATATAAGACAGATAGCTGTAAGAAAAAAATGTTACTCCAGCAAACAACGATTTTCTGAATGCAAAGATTTTTCCATCAGCTAGAAAATAACCCAGCTGGTGTATTGTTAACCAAAAAATCAAATAATTAAAAAGCTTTATATACGAGAGAGATAAATTGAATTCAATATTGTCTATTAGCACCAAACTAGATATCAAAAAAGAAAGTGTTAAATACGGATTCTTTTTATGTAGATATATCGTTAGTGGACAAAACAAAACAACTACTAAATAAATTGAAACAAGCCATAAAGGCCACATGATAAATTCTGTGACTGTGAGAATGCCATCTTGTTGATTTGTAATATACTTAGGAAAATAAATTACTCTACTTGCTGTGTTCAAAGACACGGTAATGAAGAAGATCCAAACAAGAACAGATCCCATCAATCCATCTACCCTATCTGTCAAAAATTTCCACTGACTTCCGTCCCTGCCAACATTTGAATACCAAGCAATCTTATTGGTGAAACCTGTAGAAAAGAAAAATAGAGCCATCCCTGCTGTCAACCAAGTAACAGGAGTTAAGGAACTATCTAAAACAGTACGATTGTAAATAATAAATTCTCCACTTGATTTTTCAAAATCTAGAAAATAGTTTGTATTGAAAATAATTAGCAACAAACCAGAAACTTTTACAAAGTCGATAAACCTAACTCTAGAATTTGAAGTTTTAGATACTTCGCTTAGAGCTCTTTTGAAGCTTCTGTAAGACGGCAGAAATAAGCCTGTAAATTGTTTCATACTAAATATTTTACATACTATATGGTTCTTGAATAGGAATATAATTACATTGTGGAAATAGTACTTTATCAGCCAGAGATTGCCGGAAACGTTGGAGCTTGCATACGACTCTCTGCCAATACAGGTATTCCATTAAATATAATAAAACCATTTGGTTTTAGCTTTCAGGAGAATAAGATTCGACGTGCTGGTTTGGATTATCATGATTTAGCTACAGTCAGTATCTATGAAAATTGGGATGAATTTATTCAAAAAAACCAAAACAAAGCAATCGCATATCTTTCGGCAAAGGGAAATGAAAACTATTGGGACTGCAATCTCCTATCATTTGATTACTTAGTTTTTGGTCCGGAATCTGTTGGATTACCACAAGATATTATTTTTGAGCAAAAATATCTTTTAACAATACCAATGGATGATAATTCCCGAAGTATAAATTTAGCTAACTCAGTCGCAATAGTTGGATATGAATACCTGAGGCAGAAAAATGTATAGTAAAGTTTTACTAGTTTTTATTGGGGGTGGACTAGGTACAGTATTAAGGTTTCTATTAAATACACTAATAAATGTATCTGCGTTACCACAGTTCTCGACATTATTTATAAATGTACTTGGATCATTCTTATTTGGAATAATATATTCAATAGTTGCAGAAAATAGTTTGGTTAGTATTTTCCTACTTACAGGCATACTTGGAGGGTTTACTACCTATTCACAATTTACCTTTGACCTAATAGAATTAAATACCCAATCGCAATTATCTACACTTGGTTATTTTTTTTCAACAGTACTTCTTTCAATCTTTGGTGCATTAATAGGTGTATACATAGGTAGTAAAATGGTAAATTAGACTATGGAAAATATATTTTGGGTAGGTCTTTTAATAATAATAGTTTTTTTACTAATTAGGTATAGGTCGTTAGAAACCAAGATAAAACTCTATGAGAACTTTGATAAAGTTGAAGAAATCAAAGTTTTAAAAAAAAGTATCAATAAGATTGAAAGTGAACTTAACTATATTAAAGAAAAATACGGGAGTTGATTATGCCAAGTTTTGACATTACCTCAGAATTCGACAAACAAGAAGTTTTAAATGCTGTAGACCAAAGCAAAAGAGAAATTGTTAACAGATATGATTTTAAAAATACGAGTACTTCTATTGATAGTTCAGAGTCGACTGTAAGTATTAAGAGTGCCACAAAAGATCGACTTTTAGCCGCAGATCAAGTATTAAGAGAAAAATTTGCAAAAAGAAATATTTCTATAAAGTTTTTATCTGACTTTTCAGATGAAGAAACACCATCCGAAATCAAAAGAGTTTACACCCTAAAAACTGGGATAGAGACTGTCGATGCTAAAGAAATAGTTAAATTTATTAAAGAAAAAGATAAAAAAATGCAAGCCGCTATTCAAGATGGTTCGATACGTGTAACTTCAAAAAAAAGGGACTCTCTGCAGTCAATTATGAACGAGATTAAAGATAAAAATTATGATATACACCTATCATTTGGAAACTTTAGAGATTAAACCTTTTTTTTAATCTTTTAAAAATTTGCCTCGATAGAAGAATGGAAACGATTAAATAAAGTATATAAACTTCAAAACCTACATTTGCTTTATATCCAAAGTAATAAAAGACTACTAGAACAACAACGCCATGTATGGCCCGGAATATAGAAAACAACACAAATGTTTTAAATGTTTTTGTTTGAATTAGTTTATTTAGTTTATTTATAAAAAAACCTTTTTCTATTTTTAGAAATTAACTTATAAATTGAGTTTCTAATAAATTTCGGGATTATATATGAAATTTTAATAATTTTATAAAATGCACCCAGATCGGCGACAGACTCAATAATTGCATCAGAAGCATAAAATTTTTCTTGATTCTTTACATAAACAACTTCATCTCTAGCTATGTCCTCATTACTAAGATCAAGCTGATTAGACACGCTTACATTTTTATTTTTTTTATTAATAAATTTTCCATAAGCACTACAAACAGTACAGTTTTGGTCTACAAAAATTTCACTCATTTACTTGAAACTCTAAGCTAAGACTGTTGACACAATACCTTTTCCCCGTAGGTTTTGGACCGTCAGGAAATATGTGGCCAAGATGGGAAGAACAAATTTTACAAAGTATTTCAGTTCTTATCATGCCTAGAGTTGTATCTTCTTTAGTTTCTATTTTTTCTGCAACTGCATCAAAAAAACTTGGCCATCCTGAGCCTGATTCATACTTTGTTGAGGAATCAAATAATATTTCTTTGCAAACTGCGCATACATAATTACCAATTCTTTTTTCATTAAGAAGTTTTCCAGAAAATGGAGGCTCTGTTCCACAAAATTGTGTAACTTGTATTTGTTCTGCGGTTAAATGGTCTTTATTTATTGCCATAGGATTATTTTATCTTATTGAGGATTAAAGTAAATTTCTGTAATTGTAGACTCTGTTTCTACTATTTCATTCTTAAGAGCTGTATTAATTTCTACTATGTCTACATCACCTAGGGAGTCTTTATAATCAAGTTTTACTAACGCTAAATATTGCTTACTTCCTATTGGTAATATTTTTAAGTCTGTTATTTTAGATATATTTTCATTTTTATTAATTATATTTTCAATTAACTTGAGTTTCTCTTGTGAAATACTTTCTCCAGTAATTAAATGTTTCATTTCATACCCTAAAAATAAACCAGATACCATGAGTAGAACTCCAATAGAAATCGCAGATATTGAGTCATATATTGAATTCTGCGTAAGTGATGAAAGTATGGTTCCAACTAATGCTATAACAAGTCCTAAAGTTGCTGCAAAGTCTTCCACTACAATTGCTATCAAGGGACCATCCGTTGATTCTTTTAATAGTCCAACAACACCTTTTTTATTATCTTGTCCCTTTTTTAGCTCTGTAATAGCTTTTTTTAACACATAAGACTCAAGTATTATCGAAACGATTAATAATGTTATTGAAATTGCTAGGTTTTCAAGCTTTTTAGGATGGGAAAGAGATTCTATTCCATGTTCTAAAGAAACAAGTCCTCCAATAGTGAAGATAAGCACAGCTACGACAAGTGTCCAAAAATATTCTTCTCTGCCTCTCCCTAAAGGATATATTCTTGCATCTACCTTTTTTGATTGCTTTATTCCAAACCATAAGAGAAATTGGTTACCGGTGTCTACAAATGAATGTATAGCTTCTGAAAACATTGCACTAGACATAGTTATTGTTGCAATAATTGATTTAGCAATACCTATAGAAAAATTGACAGACATTGCAAGAAAAACAGTTTTAGATGATTCGTTAGTTGCCATCAGCAAACCATCTAACAAGTTCCTGAAAACCACCAATACGTTTGTTGTCCATAAATATCTGTGGCACAGTTTTCACGCCTTCACCTAATTTTGAATAAAATTCAGATCTAACTGAGTCATCAGATAAATCAATTTCAGTAAAACTAAGGTTTTTTGACTCAAGCAAAGATTTTGCTCTATCACACCAAATACAGAAATCTTTTGTATATATTTCTATATTCAACTGTTTTCAGATCCTGTATATATTTCATTCGTTGTTTGAGTAACTCTTATGAACGTAGTACTTTTTGGCAAGTCCTTAATAGACTTTGCACCTACATAGGAACATGCTGATCTAATTCCTCCGAGGATTGATTGAACAGTAGAATCAATCTCACCTTTGTATTTAAGTCTTACTTTTTTCCCCTCAGGTGCGCGATGTTCTGCAAGGTCACCATAATATGTTTCTTGAGCTTTTCTTGAAGACATTCCATAAAAATCTTTGTACTGAATACCATTTTTATCGGTGACAAGTTCTCCTCCCGATTCTTTGTGACCAGCAAATATTCCACCAAGCATGACATAGTCAGCACCAGCTCCAAAAGCTTTAGAAACATCACCTGGGTACTTGCAACCACCATCTGCAATTACATGTCCACCAAGACCGTGAGCGGCATCAGAACATTCAGAAATAGAAGAAAGTTGAGGGTAGCCTACTCCTGCTACTTTTCTAGTAGTGCAAACCGATCCAGGACCAATACCAATTTTGACTATATCAGCACCAGCAAGGATTAGCGCTTCTGTCATTTCTCTTGTAGCTACATTTCCTGCAATAATTATTTTGTTTGGAAATTGTTCTCTATATTGCTTAACTGATTCTACAAAATCTTCACGGTAGCCATTTGCAACATCCAAGCATAAAAATTTTAATCCATCTTCTAGTTTGAAAACATCTACAGCTTTCTGAAAGTCTTCTTTTGAAGTGCCCACAGTCACAGCAAGATATTCTGGATCTAGACTTTTTAGGTTTTCTTGCCATTCATCTAAAGTATAAAATTTATGAACTGCAGTAAGCATGTTGTGACTTTGAAGTGCCCTAGCTGTTTCAAACGTCCCTGTTGTGTCCATATTTGCAGAAAAGATAGGTATACCAGTCCATTTTTCGCTTGAATGACGAAATTTAAATTCTCTGTTTAATTCGACTTCCGCTCTTGATACGAGTGTACTTCTTTTAGGTCTTATCAATACATCATCAAAAGTTAACTTTATCTCATCTTCTATTCTCATAATGTTTTATATCACTTATCCTAAATAACAAAGATTATGATAGTTGAATTTCCTTTTTTTGCCGCTGGTATTAATTATTTTCCACATGAAATATCAGTTTTACGTATATTTGAGCCAAGATATCTTCTTTTAATTGGTGATAGTATTCAAAATAACAGTACATTTTGCGTTGGCAGATCATTGGATAATTTAAATGAGATTGCCTCAGAAGTTAGGATTATTGATCATCAAGACATATCAAATGCTGAACAGGTAGTAGTTGTAGAATGTATCAATCTAATAGAAATTACAAATATCAACCTTCAAAATGAATACCCAAAAGCGTCGGGTGAGCTAGTAATAGATATTGGGCTACCTCCAACTGAAGATGAGCTTTTATCACTTGAAGCAGATATTAAAAGAGGCATTGGAAAATTGATAGAACAAGGCTTAGATATTGAATTACCAATATTTGAAATAGACTCAGCTAATAGAATTCTAAAACTTTGGGAACTGTCAGCAAAGTTGCCAATGGCTGATGAAACAAGGAATTATCTAGTTTCCGAAAGAGAAATTGTTAAAAGATTCTCAATATTAAAAAATTATGTTCAAAAAATAAATGACATAAATTTTTAAATATTTTTCCACTTTTTATATATTGAATTGATTTCAAACTTAAAATGTTCTGTATTAGTTATTAAATAATTCAAAGTTGAAGATACATCATAATCTACTAACTCTTTTCTACTTATGTCACTGTCATACCAGTCTTTAAAAAGAGTCTCAGTTACCTCCGGATGAAATTGTACGGCAATAGAATTTCGAATTGTAAAGATTTGAGGATATTTTGTAGAAGCAATAAGCTCTGCTGATGGAGGAAGGGTGAAGGTATCTCTATGCCATAAAAAGACTTTTGAATTTTTTAATCCCGAGAATATTTCAGTCTCTTTATGAAATTCTAACTCTTTAAATCCAAACTCAATCTCTTCAGAAAGAAATGCTGTGCCCCCCATTGAATCAGCAATAAGTTGTGCACCTAAGCAAATACCAAATACTTTAGTTCCGTTATTAATAACTTTATTAAGCCATTCCTTTTCTTTGAGCAAGTATGGATAGGTTTCTATCTCATATGCCCCCATGTGCCCACCCAATATGATGTATTCATGATGCTCTGAAAGAGATTCCCAATCAACGTCCCATGCATACTTTTCTTCTATATCACTATTTGATAACGATCCGAGAGTTACTTTCGGATCATTTATTATTGCAATTGTTTTTATAGTTTCCATACTTGTGCGCGGAAGAGGACTCGAACCTCCACGGGTTTTACCCCACAGGATCCTTAATCCTGCGCGTCTACCAGTTCCGCCACCCGCGCTAAATCAGTCAAGAAACCAAAAAAGTAATAACGTTGTTACAGAAAATAAAAGAGCAACCGCTGCGGTGATTCTACTCAAGTTTCTTTCAGCTAATGTTTGCCCGATATTCCCAGACGCACCTGGTCCACCCAACATATCTGATAGGCCACCACCTTTTCCACTATTTAATAATACAAGTCCAATAAGTGCTATCGAAATAACTATATGTACTGCAACTAAACTCGCTGTTAATGTATCCATAAAAATTACTCTTTCAATCTAGATTGTTGTTTAACTTCTTCTTCAAGTTCCTGTATCTTTTTTTCATTTCCAAGATACCCAATTCTAGTTATTTTATCATCATTAATGTTAAATGCGAGAGGAATTCCAGTCGGAATATTTATATCCACAATATCATTATCAGAGATTTTTTCTAGTATTTTTAGTATTGCTCTAATGCTGTTTCCATGAGCAACAACTAATACATTTCCTTCTTTTGTTTCTGACTTAATTAAATTAAGTGTCTCTTCAACTCTCACGACCACATCTTCTAATGACTCCCCTAAGGGTAATTTTTCTTTGATTTCTTTGTAAATTAAATCATTGTTTGGATTATATTTTGAATCTTTTTCAACTAGAGGTGGTTTTATTTTGTAACCTCTTCTCCATTGTTGAACCTGGTCTTCCCCATACTTATTTGCCGTATCAATCTTATCAAGTCCCTGAAGTGCTCCATAATGTCTTTCATTAAGCTGCCATAAATTCTTTATCGGAAATTCAATTGATTCATCTATAAGCAATTCTGATAAAATATGTTTAGCAGTATCTTTTGACCGAGTTAAATATGAGGTGTAACAAATGCTTGGCTCAAAACCGGCATTGAGCAATACTTTACCCGCTTCGATAGCTTCTAGTTTCCCTTTTTCAGAAAGTCCTACATCTACCCAACCAGTAAATTTATTTTCTTTATTCCATTCACTTTGTCCATGACGAATAAATATTAAGTTCATAATTTAACTGACTTAATAATTTGTACGAATTTATCTACATCTAAGGAAGCACCTCCAACGAGCACTCCATCAATTATTTTAGTATTAAGTAACTCAGATGCATTTGTGGGTGAGACGCTTCCACCATATATGAATCTTATTTTTTCTTCATCATAGAATGGCTTTGTTGAAATCTCTTGCTTTACAGAAGAGATAACTTCTATTGCATTTTCAACTGAAGCAACTTTGCCAGTACCTATTGCCCAAATTGGTTCATAAGCAAAGATAATTTCTTCTACTTTGTCTTTTCGAAGACCTTTTACCGCAATATTGACCTGATTTAAAATATAGGATAAATATGCATTACTGTCTCTCTGTTCTTCAGATTCGCCAAAACAAACAACAGGTATAAGTTTGTTATTTACCGCATTATGGACTTTTAGGTTAATTGTCTCATCGGTTTCATTGAAAACTGTTCTTCTCTCTGAATGTCCAATAATAGAGTGTGTAATATTTAGTTTACTCAATTGAAGAGCAGACACTTCACCAGTGTAAGCCCCTTCTATGTAAGCTGAAACATCCTGAGATGAAATTTTAATTTTTAGATTATCAGCATCAATAATTGTCTGAAGCGATCTTAAAGATGTATGTGAAGGAGCTATGACAATGTCAATTTTGTCTTCTATATTAACTTCGAGTGAATAATTGAGTTTTTGTAAAAGCTGTATAGCTTCTAAATGATCTAAATTAAGTTTCCAATTACCAATAATAATCTTTTTCATATTTTCAAAGTATAAGGGGTTTGTAGATATTTACACCAGGCAATTCATTGCCTTGTAAATATTTAAGTGATGCTCCACCTCCAGTAGATATATGATTAAATTTTGAAAGATCGGAAAAAATTCTTATTGCGCTAACAGAATCTCCCCCGCCCACAACAGTGTAAGCTTCTAAATTTGAAACGATTTCAGTTATCGATTGTGTACCTAATTTAAAATTATCAACTTCAAAAATACCCATTGGACCATTCCAAAATACAGTATTAGAAGTAACTAATATTGATGCAAATTCTTTCACCGTTCTTTCTGATATGTCAACGCCTATGTCATCATCTGAAAACTCAGAAATTTCTTTATCTAATCTTATCCCTGAATCTATAGATTTAGTTACTCCAAAATCTGTTGGTAGATGTATCTTCTTACCATTATCTGAATCAAGCAACTCTTTAGCTTCTTGTAGATAGTCCTCTTCATACAGAGATTTCCCAATATTGTTACCAAGTGCTTTTAGGAATGTAAAACACATGCCGCCACCTATAAGAAGATTGTCAACATTCGGCAAAAGATTATTGATCAACTGTAACTTATCAGATATCTTTGCACCACCAAGGATTACTGAGAATGGCTTTTTAGGTGAATTTGTGAGTAGTTCTAGGTTGTTGACTTCATTTGTCATTAACTTTCCTTGGTATGCTTCTAAAAAATTGCCAAAAGAAACTATAGATGCATGATTTCTGTGTGCTGCTCCAAAAGCATCTAAAATAAATGAGTCAAAGTTTTCCGTTACTTTTTTGGCAAAATTTAAATTATTTTCTGCTTCTTCGTCGTGAAATCTTAGATTCTCCAAAAGAAAAACCTTCCCAGGATTTTCATCAATATGATTCTTAACCTCTGGACCATGAAGAGAGTTAATAAACAGGACTTCCTCGTTCAACAATAATGACATTTCCTCTGCCACAGGTTTAAGAGAATAGTCAAGATTTATTCCCTCTGGCCGTCCAAGATGACTGAGAAATGTTACAGATTTTGAAATTTTACGAAGATCTACTAAATACTCAATAGCCTTAATAATTCTAAAATTATCTTTGACAACCTTTTCATGGATAGGAACATTTAGATCAGCTCGTATGAGTGTGTTGCCAAGTTTTAATCCGGAAGACAATACTATTCTTTCATATCTCGGTGTAGAATCACTGCATCTTTACCTGCGTTAATCAACCAACCGCCAACTTCTTCTGTCATCACAACACTTCGATGCTTTCCACCAGTACAGCCTATTGCTATACCTACATAAGATTTTCCTTCAGATGTGAATCTAGGTAACAAAAAATCAATTAAGTCTTTTGTCTTCTCAAGAAAGATTTCTGCATCTTCGAACGACAGTACATAATTTCTCACCATTGGAGATTGCCCAGTAGAAGAACGTAATTCCTCTCTCCAATGAGGGTTTGGTAAAAACCTTACATCTAATACAATGTCTGCATCCCTGGGTGCACCATTTTTAAATCCAAATGATGTAACGGATATCTTTAGATCTTGATTTGTTGCTTCACCCTGGAATCCCTCAATAATTCTTTTTCTTAGTTCATGTACGTTCATGTCTGTAGTGTCTATAACTAAGTCAGCAAGTTCTTTTATAGGCTTTAATTGATCTCTTTCATTTTTTACTGATTGAGATAATGAATCTAGACCCATCGGATGAGGTCTTCTATTCTCCTCATAACGCTCTATGAGGGTTTCATTATTTGCATCTAAAAATATTACTCTTGTCAAAACACCTGATTGACTTAACCTTTCAAGACTTTTGTTAAGTGCTTCTTGTGCTGTCCCATCTCTAGCATCAATTGTTAGAACAAGTTGTTTATTTGATTCAGCAACATCATTAGATTCAACAACAGACTCAACCAACTCAGGTGGTAAGTTTTCAATAACATAATACCCAAGGTCTTCAAAGACATTAGAGCTAGCAGAACGACCGGCACCAGACATACCTACCAGTAACAAAACTTCGGGTCTTTTAGAAACCATTTTTACCTTTCAAAGATATTGTAGTTGCGATGTAATGAGATGGAAGGCATTTTTAATAGGGTAATTCTCTATAAGCCATTAAAGTGTGTATAGATCCTTCTTGCTATGTTAGGGCTAACTATTTCCTCTAAGTCTTGATAAGTAGCCTTAGAAAGTTTTTCAATAGTTTTAAATTTATCTAATACTTTTTTTGAAGAGATGGTTCCAACCCCTTCAATGGTTAGTAGTGTTTGTTTATCAAAGTTCTTTATTCTTAATCTTCGATTTTCGTTAATTGCAAATCTATGTGCTTCATCTCTAATATTTTGCAATGTAAAAAGGGCTTCGGAGTTTTTATTTAACATAATTGATTCTTTTTTAAATGGTTTAAAAATTTCCTCTTCTCTTTTTGCTAGACCAACAATATCAATATCCAATTGAAGATGATCTATTACGCCCTTGGCAGATGATAGTTGTCCCTTTCCCCCATCAATTAATATTAAATCTGGTTTTCTTCTGAAACTTGGATCGTTTTCTGTATTCTTTGTTAACCTTTTAAGTCTTCTAAATAAAACTTCCTCCATTGATTTAAAATCATCCTGTCCTTGAAATGATTTGATGTGAAATTTTCTATACATTGATGGTTTTGATAAACCATCCTCCATTACAACCATTGAGCCGACTCTATAATCAGGCCCTAAATTTGAAATATCGTAGGCTTCTATGCGGTAAGGAATATTCTTCAAACCTAATTTATTTTTTAACTGTTCTAAAGATCTTGATCTAAATTCTAAATCTGTCCTTCTTCTAAAATTAACAACTCTACGTAACTCTTTTGCGTCAATAATTGCCGTGTCTAAGAGTTCCTTTTTCCATCCCTGCTTGGGAGTTTTTAATACAATTTTGCGACCCCATTTGTGTGTCAGTTGTTCTTGAATGAGATCTATATACGGAAAACTGTGGCTGACAAGGATTTCCTCAGATGGTTGATTTTCAGAAAATATTGATAAGATAATCTGAGGTAAGTATTCATCATGTTTTTTTGTATCTATAGGTTCAAATGTCTTCTTAACTTCCCCAATAATTCTTCCGTTTCGTATCAACAAACAAGATATAACTACGTCCAAATTGCTTACATCTATACCTATAACATCAACAGATTTACTGTTTGATACCATTAATGTTTGAGTTGAACGTGCATTTTCTAGATGCTCTATTAACTTTTTAGCTTCATTAGCTTTTTCATATTCCTGATTAGAGGAATATTTTTTCATATCTGATACTTTATCATTCACGTATACATCTGATTTCCCAGAATAGAAGTTTTCAATGTTATTCAACATTTCTTTATATTCATTACGTGGAACTGCATCTATACATGGTCCAGCACATTTTTTTATATCATAGAGCAAACATGGTTTATTTAGTTTTTGATGTCTTTCAAAGACATTTTTAGTACAAGTTCTTACAGGGAATATATTAATTAAATGATCTAAAGATCTTCTTGCAGCGCCAATAAATGGGAAAGGTCCAAAGTTAATATTATTTGAATTAATTTTTCTAGAAACATAAGCCCTTGGCCAATCATCATTTGTGAGTGTTACATAAGGATAGGATTTATCATCTTTCAGTCGAACATTATATTTCGGCTTGTATTGCTGAATGAAAGAATATTCAGCCAATAATGCATCCGCTTCATTTTTTGAAGTAACAAAACTTATTTGAGTTGCCTCTGAAGTTAATCTTTTTATCTTCCAAGTTGAGTTCTCACGAAAGTAGGAAGGCACTCTTTTACGAAGATTTTTTGCTTTACCTACATAAAGTGGGTCATTATATTTATCTTTAAATATATATATGCCAGGATTTTCTGGAATCTCATTTGTTTTTATTTTATCCATTTAAAGCAAAGATTTTAAATATTTACCAGTGAGTGAATTCTTATCTCTAACAATGCTTTCAGGCGTTCCAGAAGCTACAATCTTGCCACCATTCTCGCCCCCCTCAGGACCGAGGTCAATTACCCAATCTGAGTTTTTGACTACATCAAGATTATGCTCAATAACTACTACTGTATTGCCCTTGTCAACCAGCATATGCAATACTTCAAGTAATTTTTGGACATCTGCAAAGTGAAGGCCTGTTGTGGGTTCATCGAGAATATACATTGTTTGACCTGTAGAACGTTTGCTTAACTCCTTAGCAAGCTTAACTCTTTGAGCTTCTCCCCCAGAAAGTGTTGTAGCTGCTTGACCTAAGGTAATATAAGAAAGCCCAACATCATCTAATGTTTTGATTATTTTAAAAATTGAGGGCTGATTTTCAAATATTTTCAATGAATTTTCAATAGTTGAGTTAAGAATATCAGCAATACTGTAGCCTTTCCATTTAATACTCAATGTTTCTGGATTGTATCTTGAGCCATCACAGTCTTCACATTTAACATATACATCAGGTAAGAAATACATTTCAACTTTAATAGTGCCGTCACCTCTACATACTTCACACCTACCACCAGGTACATTAAAAGAGAATCTACCTGGTTTATATCCTCTAATTTTAGATTCTTCAGTCATAGAATATAATTTACGAATCATATCGAAGACACCCGAATAAGTAGCTGGGTTTGATCGAGGTGTTCGTCCAATTGGTGATTGATCTATTTCAATTAACTTATCTAGGTAATTTAATCCTGAGATACTTTTATGTATACCAGGAGGTATCCAATTCTTTCTTGTAAATTCATTTTGAATAGCCTTAGATAAAATTTCGGTTACAAGTGTCGATTTGCCACTTCCGGATACTCCCGTAACGGAAATAAATTTACCAAGGGGAAACTCAACTGTAAGATTTTTTAAATTATTTTCTTGGGCGCCTCTTAAAACAATTTTTGACTTGTTTCCTTGCCTTCTTACTTTCGGATATGGAACTTTAACTTTTCCAGAAAGGTATCTACCTGTGATAGATTTCTTTACTTGAGCAACCTCTTCCCATGTTCCAGATGCGACAATATTGCCACCTTGTTCGCCAGCTCCCCAGCCAATATCAATTAGGTGATCTGATTGCTTCATGGTTTCTTCATCATGCTCCACTACTAGTACAGTATTACCTAGATTTCTCAGCCGTATTAATGTTTCTATTAATTTGTTATTATCCGATTGGTGTAAACCTATGGAAGGCTCGTCTAAAACATATAAGACTCCAGTCAAACCTGAGCCAATTTGTGTGGCTAATCTAATTCTTTGAGCTTCTCCACCTGATAGTGTTGCTGCTCCACGATTTAATTGAAGATAACCAAGTCCTACTTCGTTTAAAAAATTAAGTCTTTCTTTTATTTCTCTAAGAATAGCTTCTGCAATCTCTTTAGAGTTTCCGGTGAGTTTCAATTTATCAATAACCTCATAAGCCCTGGTTATTGATAGTTTATTGAACTGTCCTAACGTTAGTGACTTTACCTGCACCATCCTTGAACGTTCATTAAGTCTCTCACCTTCGCAACCACCACATGGAAGTTCACGCATAAATTGCATGTAGTAGTCACGTGCATGGTCTGATGTAGTTTCTTCGTAAAGTCTTTTAAACATTGGGATTATTCCAGGATAGGGTCTCTCCCAAGTTCTTGAATTACCAAATCTATTTGTGTATCTAATAGGAGTCTTAATTCCGTCACTTCCATTTAATAATATATGTTTATCGTTTTCGGATAAATCTTTATAAGAAATATCCATTGGTATCTCAAAAAATTCACAGACCCCGTAAATCTGTGCTCTAAAGTACTTTCTGGTAGACATATCGGGAAATACATTTTCACCTATGCTTAATTCTCTATTTTTAATCAATAGTTTTTCATCAATCTCATAATTTATTCCAAGCCCATTACAAGTATTACAAGCACCAAAAGGTGAGTTGAATGAAAAGTCTCGTGGCTCAAGTTTGTCATAAGAAGTTCCACACTCTAGGCATCCTAGATTTTGACTATAATTCTGAATATTTTCATTAAATCTTATATCAAGAGTTCCACCAGTAAGCTTTAATGCTGTTTCAATAGATTGAGGTAATCGTCTTCCTGGTGTTTTTTTGATTTTCACTCTATCAACAAGAACAGATATGTCATGATTGAAATATTTATCAAGTCTCTTTGCCTCATCAAGTCTTATTAGTTCTCCGTCTATATAAGCTCTTGTAAATCCATCTTTTAATAAATCCTTAAAAAGTGATTCAAACTCACCCTTTCTGGATTTAACTACTGGAGCTAGAATTTCTATATCAACGTTTTCACCAAGGGACATAACTTGATTTACAATAAAATCTACTGACTGTTTTTCAATTTTAGAACCACATATTGGACAGTAGGATATACCAATTCTCGCCCAGAGTAAACGAAGATAGTCGTGAACTTCTGTGACTGTGCCTACTGTTGATCTTGGGCTTCTTGAAGACGTTTTTTGGTCGATAGCTATTGCAGGTGACAATCCCTCAATACTTTCAACATCTGGTTTTTCCATTTGGCCTAAAAATTGTCGAGCATAAGCCGATAAACTTTCAACATACCTACGCTGTCCTTCTGCATATATTGTATCAAAAGCAAGTGAAGATTTGCCCGATCCTGACAGACCAGTGATTACTACGAATTTATTTTTTGGAATATCGAGTGAAATATTTTTTAAGTTATGTTCTTTTGCGCCTTTTACTTTTAAATAATCTTGAGACATTAGCTTGGTAACTCCATAATTTCTTTTTTAATCTCTTTAAGTTCGTCCCTTAATCTAGCAGCTAATTCAAACTCTAATAAATCAGCGGCAACCTTCATTTCCTTTTCAATATTTTTCGAGATTTTGTATAAATCTTGCTTTGAGGCATTACTCAAATCTATATTTGATTTGAAATCCATATCATCCCTAGATGGCCTATTTTTCTCAACCATTTCGAGAATGTCAGTTATCTCTTTTGATATTGTCGTAGGAGTAATACCGTATTTTTTGTTATGAGCAATTTGGATTTCCCTTCTTCGATCAGTTTCATAAACTGATTTTGCAATTGAGTCAGTCTTTCTGTCAGCATACATAATTACGTACCCATCCTTATTACGAGCAGCTCTACCTATTGTTTGTATAAGGCTTGTTTCTGATCTTAAGAATCCTTCTTTATCCGCATCCATAATTGCTACCAGTTCCACTTCTGGTAAATCTAATCCCTCACGTAAGAGGTTTATTCCAACTAAGACATCAAACTCACCTTTCCTTAAATCACGCAGTATTTCTATTCTTTCAAGGGTATCTATATCTGAATGAAGATACCTAGTCTTAATTCCCATCTTTAAAAAATAATCACTTAAAGCTTCACTCATTTTTTTTGTTAAAGTTGTCACTAAAACCCTATTTCCTTTATCAATAACTTGTTTAATTTCTTTTAACAAATCCTCAATTTGATTTTCAGTTGGCCTAATAATAATATTTGGATCAATTAGTCCTGTTGGTCTAATAATTTGCTCCACAAAGTTACTTGAATTTGCATTTTCCCACTTACCTGGGGTAGCTGATACAAGTACGGTATTTTTAATTTTTCCTTGCCATTCTTCAAATTTTAAAGGTCTATTATCTAAAGCAGCTGGGAGTCTAAAACCATAATCAACTAATGTTGTCTTCCTAGATTTATCACCTGCAAATTGTCCCCTTATTTGAGGTATAGCAATATGGCTCTCATCTACAACCATTAAAAATTCTTCTTGAAAAAAATCTAGTAGCGTATACGGTGGGTCTCCTGGTTTTCTTCCATCAAAATATCTGGAATAATTTTCTATTCCTGAGCACACCCCTAACTCTCTCAACATCTCCAAATCAAACATAGTTCTTTGTTTAATTCTTTGAGCCTCTAATAATTTATCCTGTTTTTCAAACTTTTTAATCTGTTTATTCATATCTTTTTCAATTTGATTTAAAGCATTGTTCATGACATCCTCAGATGTTACGTAATGTGAAGCTGGAAGAATTGCAAGTTCTGTAAGTTTTTCTAATATTTCACCAGTAACAGGATCTATTCTCAGAATATTCTCAATTGTATCACCAAAATATTCAACTCTAAAAATTGTTTCCTCATACACAGGGAATATGTCTAGTGTGTCACCTTTAAGCCTAAATGTTCCTCTTGTGACTACAAGATCATTTCTTACGTACTGTTGTCGAATAAGTTCTTCTAATAGTTGGTCAAGCTCAAATTCTTCACCCTTAAAAAGAGGTATAATTTTATTTTTATACTCTTGGGGAGAACCCAGACCATATATACAAGATACTGATGAAACTACTATGACGTCTTTTCTTAGTAGCAATGCACTTGTGGCTGAATGTCTTAATCTGTCGATCTCTTCATTTATATTTGAATCTTTTTCTATAAAAGTATCGGTCCTTGGAACATAAGCTTCAGGTTGATAGTAATCGTAATATGATACAAAATATTCAACCCTATTTTCTGGAAAAAATTGCTTAAACTCATTTGCTAGTTGAGCAGCTAACGCTTTATTTGGTGCGAGTACAAGGGAGGGCATTTGCAACTCTTCAATAAGCCATGCTATTGTTGCTGACTTTCCAGAACCTGTAATACCCATTAACGTTTGGTAATCTAATCCATTTGTAACACCATTTTTTAGATTTTGTATTGCTTTTGGCTGATCTCCTTGTGGTGTAAAGTCAGATATTACTTTAAACTTATTCATTTTTCGAATCAAAGAAATTATCTAGTTGTGCTTGTAATTCTTTAACTGAAGTATTTTCTATCACCAACCCAAGTGATTTCCACCAAGATTCATCTTGTTGAGTTTTGATTCGATTGTCTATATCAGTTAATGACATACCTCTTTTTTTAAGTCTGTTTCTACGAGTTTGTTCGTCAGCAAAAATAACAACAGTAGGATAAAGTTTAGAAATATTTTTAGGGGCTGAAGCCTCTATGAATAATTGTTCTTTAGTTTCCTGTATTACTACTAATACTCGTTCCGTTACTAAAGGATGTAAAAAGTTTTCTAGTAATCTAAGTTTTTCAGAATTTGTAAAAACAATATCTGCTAATAATTGTCTATCAACAGTATTTCCTTTTACACAATTGCTGAACTCTTCTTTTAAAAATGGTAAAGAATCTTGACTTTGTAAGATTTCGTTTGAAATTTGATCTAAATCAATTGTTTTAAAGTTTTTGTTCGCTAAATATTCACAAGCAGTGGACTTCCCACTTCCTATTGGGCCTGTAATAATTGTTACTCTTGAATCCATATGCTTAAGGATAAAGAATATTAGGAACTATTAGGAGTTTCCTATTCCTCTTTCTTTGAGTTCCTGAAGAATATTCTCTAAAGACTCATCTATACCTTCAACAGTTTGACGTTCTTGTTTTTGTTCTTGTTTTTCCTCAGATTGTGATGAGTGAGTTTTAGGAGCATTTTTCTTTTCTTCCACATCTTTCCAATTCGGATCAGCTTGTTTGATTGAAAGATTAACTCTCCTTTTAGGTATATCAAGTTCAGTAATTTTAATTTTGACTTTTTGCCCTATAGCGAGTGCTAATTCTGGAGAATCGACTTTATCAACTGAAATCTCTGAAACGTGAACTAGTCCCTCTACACCTTTTCCGATAGTGACAAATGCACCGAACGGTACTACTTTGGTAACTTCGCCATCAACAATGTCATCTTGTTTGTATTGTAATTCAAAATCTGCCCATGGATCTTCTGTTACTTGTTTAATAGATAATGATATTCTTTCTTTGTCGTTGTCTATTTCAAGAACTTTTACAGTAACGGTATCTCCAACTTTTACGACTTCATTCGGATTCTCTACATGTCTCCATGATAATTCTGAAACATGAACTAGGCCATCCATACCACCAATGTCAACGAATGCTCCAAAATTAACAATTGAAGATATCTTACCTTCTTTAATATTTCCAACTTCTAAATTTTCTAAGAAACTCTTTCTTTCTCCCGATTGTTCTTGCTCTAAGTGAGCTTTTCTTGAAAGTACGATATTATTTCTTTGACGATCTAGTTCTAAAATTTTGGCTTCTATCTCTTCACCAATATAAGAAGTTAATTCCTTTACTCTCCTTACATCAATTAAGGAAGCGGGAAGAAAACCTCTTACACCAATGTCTACAATTAAACCACCTTTTACACTTTCAATTACTGTCCCTTTGACAGATTTGTCATTATCTGAGATTTCTTGAATATCCCCCCAGGCTTTTTCATAAATAGCCCTTTTAACAGAAAGAATAAGTCTTCCTTCATCATCTTCTTTATCTAGTACAAGAGCTTGAATCTTGTCGCCTTCATTTACAAGATCTTTAGGGTTTACTGATTTTCGAACTGATAATTCTCTGGATGGTATAACTCCTTCTGATTTGTAACCCACATCTACCATAACTTCATTTCGATCGATGCGAACAATAGTTCCTTCAATAACGTCACCATCATTAAATGTTATTAGAGTTTTTTCTAGTAAATCTGGGAAATCTTCAGGTTTGATGTCGTCTGGGAGTTCAACAACGTTTGAAGGTTCAATTACCTTCTCTTGATTATCTGTCATATAGTTTATTTATTTCCAATCATATTATTTTCGTCTTTTAGCATAACATATCTACAGTTTTTACAAACGAATATTAATTATTTGCTAAATTTTTATTATTTTTTATGTTAACAAATAACGGAACTTTAAGTTGGGTTGCGCTTTCCATTTCGGTACTTATGATGTTTGTGACCTCTTCAATGTTTGCAATAGGTGTCTGAACAATAATCTCATCATGGATCTGTAGCAATAAATCTGTAGACTCTAAATCTGATATTTTACTTTGCACCTTGAGCATTGCTATTTTCATAATATCTGCCGCTGTTCCTTGTATGGGAGCATTCATTGCAATTCTTTTTCCCATGGCTTTTAGTTGAAAGTTAGAAGAACCTAACTCTTTTATAATTCGTTTTCTTCCATAAAGTGTTTTTGTAAACCCATTTTTTTCAGCATCCGATACTATTGTGTCCAAAAAACCTTTTATTTTTGGAAACTGAGAAAAATATGCATCTATAAGTTCTTGAGCTTCATTTTTTTTAATATCAAGACTTTTAGAAAGTCCAAATGATTCCATTCCATAAATAAGACCGAAGTTAACTTCTTTAGCCTTTCTTCTCATATCTTTTGTTACTGAATCTAAACTGATGTTAAAAATTCTAGATGCAGTTTCAGTATGAATATCAGAATCAATAGAACTTAGTATTTCAATCATATTTTTATCAGAACTTAAATGGGCAAGTACTCGTAATTCAATTTGTGAATAGTCAGAAATAATAAAAGTATGATTGGTGTCAGCAATAAAGAATTCGCGTATTTTTTGGCCAATATCTGTTTTATTAGGAATATTTTGGAGATTTGGTTTTTCTGAAGATAACCGACCTGTTGTGGTTCCAAAAAGATTGTAAGTTGTATGAATTCTATTTTTAGCTGTAATTTCTGTTTTTAAACCATCAATATAGGTTGATCTTATTTTTTCATATTCTCGATATTTCAATATATATTTAGGAAGTTCGTAATCTTTGGAGAGTTCTTCAAGAACTGAACCATCCGTTGACGGGGCTCCTTTTGGAGTTTTTTTAATAACAGGAAGGTTCATGTCTTCAAATAGAACCTTAGCCAATTGTTTCGGAGAATTTAAATTAAACTCTTGATTGGTTATCTCGATTATTTTTTCTCTATAATCAGAGATTTCTTGATTGATAATTTTTGAAAGAGTATCAATTTTTTTATTTGAAACTTTAACTCCTTTAATCTGCATAGAGTTAAGTACAGATACAATCGGGAAATCTAATTCTTCATAAAGTTTTATTAAAGTTTTATCAGATTTGAAATTCTTTAAATCATTTATTATTTGGTTGTAATTTAAATTAAAGAATTTAATAAAATCTTCAATTGTAGATTTTTTATTAAGAAGATTAGCTTGTTCAATATGTTTACAAACATTTAAGAGATTATCGGGTCTTTTATTGGGATCATGTAAAAATAAAAGACAATCGTAAGCCGTAACATACTTAGTATCCAGTTTAGGTAATGAAGTAAACAGTTTTTGAGTTGTTAGCGAAATGAAATCTTTATCAATGACTACATCATCAACTAATCTTCCTGCTATTTCATCATTAACAACATAAATATTATTCTCAAATTTAAAAAGTAATGAATTTAATGGAAAGTTTTTTGAGCTAATTTCATTTATAGTTAGGTCTGTAGTGTCAACTTCAGTAGTCTCTTGTTGAGATTTATACTTTCTTATATATTTATTAAGTTCAAGCTTTGTAACTTGATCTTGTGAATCTTTCAGAACGTTATCAGAGTAAAATATAGTATCTTCAATTTTGATATCAGGTATCTTAAGTTCTAAATCAGTCCGAATTGTAGCTAGGTCTTTGCTCATCAATAGTATTTCTTTATTATCTTCAAATGAACCCTTTATTTTGGGAGTTAATTCATCTAGATTTTTATAAATAGTTTTAATATCTTTATGTTTTTGTAATAAATTAATAGCTGTTTTTTCACCAACACCTGGTAAACCTGGGATGTTATCAGAAGGATCACCCTTTAAGGCAAGATATTCAACATATTGCTTAGTGTTTATTCCAAATTTATTTACAAAGAATTTTTCATCGACCAAATCAACATCTGAGATACCACGTTTTGTATATAGTATTTTTGTCTTATTAGAAATCAATTGATATGTATCTCTATCACCTGTAACAATAAGAACTTCTTTATTTTTCTGATTTAGCATCACAGAGAGAGATCCTAAAACATCATCAGCTTCATAACCTTCTTTTGAAACTTGTGGAATGTTAAACGTATCTAACAGATTGTGTAATAGAGGTACTTGAATGTTAAAATTATCAGGTGCCGACGTTCGGTTGGCTTTGTAATCTGTGTATATATCATTTCTAAAAGTATTTCCTGGTAGATCCCAAGTTACGATTAATTGTTCTAATTTATAGTCTGATGTTATTTTATTGAGCATTGATAAAAAGCCATGGATAACATTTGTTGGAGTACCCTTGGATGTCATCAAAGTTTCAGGCAAAGCATAAAAGGCCCTGAAAGCAATGCTAAAACCATCAATGAGAACAATCATCCTTTCATTGTAAACTTAAATTATTTTTCTCTCTTTGGATTAAATATGAAATATAATCATAGAAGTAAAGCCCGGATGGCGGAATTGGCAGACGCGCTGGATTCAAAATCCAGTATCTTCGGATGTGGGGGTTCGACTCCCCCTCCGGGTACTTTTTATATACAAAAAAACTCTTTGTCTAGAATGGTTACTTGAAGAAGATACCTACTTTTAGTTTTACAGTTTTTATTGTATTGATTATTTCTTTAATTATTGTTTTCATAAATAGCGATGATACTTTTGGTCAGACTTTTATAGAACAGATCAGGGTTGCTGATAGTGATGACACATTAGATACTCTATCCGATGAACAACTTGTTTCATTAGGAAAAGCAGTATGTCAATCAAGTGCTGAATGGAAAGATGAAAATAACTCCTTGATAGTAATAAATAATATTGTTTCAGATTATGATATAAATACTTCTTTCAACGACAGAATTATACCAATTTTAAGATTCCAGTCATCTTATGAACTTTGTCCTGAGTATGTTGAAAGATTAGAAAGTCTATTCATTGAAGAATAGTAAAGAAATTCTCAATCGTATGCCTCAATTGCTTCTTGGTCTCTTTTTTTGTGGTTTTGGTCTAGCTTTTACAATTGAAGCTAACTTAGGTTTAAATTCTTGGGATGTTTTTCACGATGGGTTTAGCAAGCTTGTAAATGTGAAAATTGGATTTGCAGGTGTTATAACAGGTTTCATTTTGCTTCTTGGATGGATACCACTAAAGCAGGTACCATTCATAGGCACAATTATAAATATACTGACGATTGGTAACGTTATTGATTTAACCATGTTATATTTGCCTGCTCCTGAATTAATGTATGTTAGACATCTATATCTCTACTTTGGAACAATAGTATTTGCGATGGGAGTTGGTCTTTATATCGGTGCTGGATTGGGTCCCGGACCAAGGGATGGAATTATGACAGGAATTTCAAAACTAGGACCAAGCATTAGAGTTACAAGAATAGGAATTGACTTTTCAGCTTTTATGCTTGGAGTTTTACTTGGAGGTTCATATGGCTACGGAACAGTTGTAATGGTTCTCTCTGTAGGTCCAATTGTTCAGTACTCACTATCAAAATTTGATAGAGGCGCTATTTTCTCACTATAAATATTTCTACATTCAGATTTATCTCACTATTAGCTTTAATGAAGAGACTTCCTTTTTTATAAATTAATCTTCTTATCGCAGATACCGTATCAAATTTATCGTAATCTAGTTTATTGACAATCTCCTTAACAAGGATTCCATTTTTAACTACAGAAGTAACTGATTGTTCTAATTTAGATAAGTATTTTTTATTTTTATATTTTGTTCGGCATTTAGAAGAGCACAAAAAGTATTTTTCAGAAACATTTTTATAAAGAATCCTTCCGCAATAATCACATCTCTGCATTCTAGATTTTTATGAATTCTTGAAAATCTTTGTTAGATTGTAAAAGTCTTCTTGGTCTTCCTCTAAATTTGACACGGGAAGCTTGCTCTTGACCAAGAAAACAACCCTTATTAAAGTCAACCATAAAATCTAACCATTTAGTCTCATTTGGGAGGAGACCATCAAGGGTTATTTCTGGTAAAGGTAACTCTAGTATTAAGGACAAATCAGCCCAGTCAATGATATTTTTTTGATCTAAATTCTCAATAAATTTAAAATTATCTTCTTGTAATACGAGACCCAAATATTTTTCATCTTTAATAATTTCAAGAGAACATTTAGTTCTGATTTTATAAAAATCTAAACTTTCTTTGATACGGGTGAGCTCTTGTTCGCTCTGGTATAAAAATAATTTATCATTAACTCTTTTAATAACAAACCAGTGATTAACTTTTCCGTCTGGTTTAAGTAAAAATGATGTTTTAAATATATTGTCCATAGGGTCTATAGATATCAAGGATTCAATAAATTTAATTGCATCATCTCCTTCTATTTTTAAAGAATGGGTGCTTATTACAGTATTCATAATTAAATTGTACTCAACCAATCAAGGTTCATGAAAATAAGAAGATCTTGAAACATCGATGCCAAAATATACATTTTATCAGTAAATATCAAAAGACCGATAGAGATTAAAACTAAACCAGATATTTTTGAGGAATATTTTTGGAATGCAATAAATATCTTATTTTTAAAACTAAATTTTCCTGATAAAACAGAAATAAGAATAAATGGAATAGAAAGCCCTAACGAAAAGCTAATCAATAAGCCCACACCCCTATATAGAGTTGCTGAATTTGAAGTTAAAGTTAATAGAGCCCCCAAAACAGGTCCGATACATGGTGTGAAGCCAAAAGCAAAAGTTAAGCCTAAAACAAAATTTTTAAATGTTGAATATTTTTTTATATCAACATAGTTAGCTGAGTAAAAGTATCTTATGTTAAATGTAGGAAAAAGTAATAATAATCCAAAGCATATTATTATTAGGCCACTGACCATACCAAGTGTCGAGGAATTTCTTGTGAAGAAAGAACCTACTGAAGATGCTATGGCAGCAAGAGATATGAAAACTATTGAAAAGCCTAAACAAAATTCTAACGAACCTCTAAACCTATTTTGTATTGTGTTCTCAGCCCCTGAAAATATAGTGAGGTATCCAGGCACTAGCGGTAACACACAAGGTGAGAAAAAAGATAGCATTCCAAAAACAAACGATAGAAAAATATTTACTTCCATAGATTAAATATATATATGATTAGGTATTAAGAGATAAATAGTACTTACAAGAATTGTTAAAATCACAAACTTCACATAATGGTTTTTTTGCATCACAAATGTCTCTTCCAAATTGTACAAAACTCATTGAAAGATATCGCCAAAAGTCTTTAGGAAAAAGCAACTTTAATTCTTTTTCAGTTTGGATTGGATCGTGTCTTTTAGTTGACAGCCCAAGTCTGTGAGACACCCTCAGTACATGGGTATCCACAGCTATAGTTGGTTGATCAAATGTTTCTGCAAGAAAAACTGATGCTGTTTTTCTTCCAACGCCAGGAAGTTTTACAAGTTCTTCAATTGTCTTAGGAATCCTTGAGTTGTATTCGTTTACAAGTATTTTGGATAATGCATGTATGTTTTTAGATTTAACTTTATAAAAACCTGTAGAGAATACAAGTTTTTCAATACTTTTTAATTTTGCAGATGCCAATGATTTCGCATTTGGATATTCCTTAAACAGCCCTTTAGTAGCTTTATTTACATTTTCATCTGTTGTTTGAGCGGAAAGAACAATCGAAATAAGTAACTGAAACTGCGTTCTGTATTTGAGAATTGTTTTGATATCAGAGTATTCTTTACGAAGATATGCATGAAATTTTTTAGCTAGTTGATTTAATTCATTGCTCATATATCTATTTTAATCTGTATATTAATCTTCATTAGACTGCATGATTAAAAATAAAAGAACATTGGCTATTACATCATTAATACTCTCTGCCTTATTTTTTGGTGGAACTTTCATAGTCGTTAAAAATTTACTTGATAACTTTTCTCCTATAAATATTGTTTTTTTAAGATATGCAATAGCCTCGTTCTTATTTTTGTTAACTGGAGGTATCCCATCTAAAAAAACGATTAAACCTGGAATTTTAATGGGACTATTTCTTTGGATTGGGTATGTAACCCAAACTCAAGGTTTACTTACAACATCAACAATTAATTCAGGAGTTGTTACAGGATTTTATATTGTACTTACTCCAATTTTTTCAAAAATTATCAATAAAACTAATCTTTCACCAAGAAGTTATATTTTTTCATTAGCTGGATTTATGGGAATATTTCTTATAGCTAGTAATAGTTACGATCAATTATTTGGCAACCTTTTTACGCTTGTATGTGCCACTGGATATGCATTACATATTGTTATGGTCGAAAGGTATATAAGAAATCAAAATATATCGCAGTTAATGTTTGTTCAATCTTTTGTAGGTGCTGCACTTTGTCTACCTTTTATAAACCCTTCGCAGTTTAGTTTCAAAATAGAATATGTTTTACCAATTTTGTTCTTAGGCTTCATAGTGAACTTTGCCGCATTTTATTTGCAACTATTTGGTCAAAAAGAAGTAAACGCTGCAACCGCTGCATTGCTACTGAGCTTGGAGGCAATCTTTGCTTTAATTATAGGAATACTTTACGTCGGTGAAGTATTGAACTTTACTAATTGGGCAGGTGTATGTCTGGTATTACTATCTATTTTTCTTATAATTAGAGAATAGAATTTTTACTTTGAAGAGAATTCATATATTTCATTATTAACCTCAACAGCAAAACAAGAAGAAAGAAAATACCTATCAAATAAATAAGAAGCTTTGGACCTTCTGATACCGGAATAATGCAGGTTGCTAAATCATTACATAATCCAAAACCATCCCCACCAGAGGCAATATTAAATACAATCAATAGTGGGTATGCAAGAATTAGAATTAATGAAAGTAAAATCAGAAAAACAATTACTCGTAATAAAAACATATTTTTTTTATTTTAATATAGTTACATAAATGAAGGTTAAATTAATTAGTTATTCCAAACCTACTGAAGAATTCTATTCAGATGGTATTACAGATGCCCAGGAATTGGTTGCTTTTTGTGCAAGGGTTTCAAATCCATCAAATCAGTTAAATACAGAAACTAGCGAGAAACTTATCAATTATTTAATCAAAAATGCACATTGGTCCCCACTTGAAATGGTTAGTGCTTGTTTGGAAATAGAGACAACGCGTGACATAGCCAGGCAGATTTTAAGACATAGGTCATTTAGTTTTCAGGAGTTTAGCCAAAGGTACGCAAACCCCGTTAAAGATTTAGAATTTAAAATTAGAGAGGCAAGACTACAGGATGATAAAAATAGACAAAATTCTGTTGAAACCGAGAATGAAGAAATTATATCCAAATGGAATGAACTACAAGAAGAAGTAATCGAAACTTCAAAGAATGCCTACAACTGGGCTATTGATGCTGGTATTGCTAAAGAACAAGCTAGATCTGTTTTGCCAGAAGGTAATACAGTTAGCAGATTGTATATGAATGGAACATTAAGAAGTTGGATACATTATATTCAACTGAGAGCAAGTAATGGGACTCAAAAAGAACACATGGAAATTGCAAAAGCATGCGCAGAAGTTATAAATATTATTTTTCCGATGGGTAAAGATTTAAACTAAGAATCTAGTTTGTATTTAAAAACTAAAAAATCTTCCGTGATTTCAAATTCTGAATCAGAAATTATCATATAATCTTGATAATCCTTTTCAGCTTGTTTTATAAAGGCTAATCTTTCATCTCCTCCAATTGGTGGCATAGGACGATTCTTTACAGCCTCGGCTCTTTCTTTAAATCGGTTTTGAAATTCTTCAATGTTAAATGTCATATATTAATATTAATTAATTTTTCAATAATGTGTTAATTTCATTTCTTAACTGAGTCGTTTTTTTAACTTTTATATTTTTTAATTCAAGAAGCTTCACTCCTTCTTGGTTATTGACTTCCAATTCAACTTTTGATCCTCCTGGATGCCTTTCCAATAATTCTTTTAATAAGATTAAATTTTTCTTATCCATAATTTCTTCCTGTACAGAAATCTTCAATGGTGTAATATCTAAGTCAGTCAATAATTTCGATGGTTCTATTAGCTCGAAATCTCTAGCTCTAATATTATTTTCAGTTCCTCCAACATATGTACCAGAAACTTTCAGATACAATTCACCATCTAGCTGTGCATTATATTTTTCTACAAGTTTATTAAAAACAAGAACACCCAGGGAACCAGTAGATTCTTGTAGGTCAAATTGAATCCATGCATTTCCTCTTCTTGATACCCTTTTTTGAACATTGGATACTAAGCCAGTTATGGCAACGTTGACTTCTTCGTCTTCTTCTATATCCATAAGTTCAATAATCGAATGGGTAGATTCAGATCTAAATATCTCTCCATAACCTTCTAAGGGGTCCTCACTAACAAAAAAACCTAACATTTCTCGTTCTCTGTCAAGGAGTTCCTTTTTTTCCCATTCAACATTTTTTATAGTTGTGAGTTCGTTTGTTTGTTCGTCAAGGTCAAAGAGAGAGGCTTGAGAGTTGTCTTTTTCTTTCTTTAAACCTTTAGCATCTTCTATAAGGTCAATTATTGATTCATATAAACCTCTTCTAGGAAATCCAAACTGATCAAAAGCTCCACCTTGAATCATGGCTTCGACTCCCCTTTTGTTTAAAGATCTGGAATCTGTACGTGCTAAAAAATCCTGTACTGTCTCGTAATTTCCACTCTCCCTTTCTGCTACAATTTTTTCCGCTGTTACATCCCCGACATTTCTAATAGCTGATAACCCAAACAAAATTTCTCCATTGGCGACAGAAAAATCTTCAATACTTAAATTAATGTCAGGAGTCTTCACATTTACTCCAAGCTCCCTAGCTTCAGCCAGAAATATTGCGGTTCTGTCCTTATCTCTCTTAACAGCAGTTAAACATGCTGATAGATACTCTGCGGGATGATTAGCTTTAAGATAGGCTGTTTGATAAGCAATAAGAGCATAAGGAACTGAGTGACTCTTGTTAAATCCGTACCCAGCAAAAAATGCTATTTGATCGAAGAGTTCGATTGAAAACTGCTCTGAATAACCATTACTAATAGCTCCATCAGTAAATTTTTTTCTTTGTTGTTCCATAACTTTTGGTATTTTCTTACCCATTGCCTTTCGGAGATCATCAGCTTCGTCTAATTGGAATGCTGAGATTTTTTGAGCAATCTGCATAACTTGTTCTTGATATAAAATTACTCCATATGTTTCTTCTAATATCTCTTTGAGATCTGTATGTAAAAACTCTATCTCTTTTTTACCTGTGGCCCTATCTGCAAATTCAATATGCATATTTGCACCCAAGGGTCCAGGTCTTATTAAAGCAACTAAAGCAACGATTTCTTCAAACCTAGTAGGTTTCAAACTTCTTGCAGTAATTTGAGCTATTCTACTCTCAAGTTGGAAAACTCCAATCATGCGTCCTGTTGAAAATAATTCAAATGTTTTTTTGTCATCTAATGGTATTTCATCAATATTAAAATCTTCATTATTAATAAGTTCAACAGTTCTATCAATAATTGAAAGATTCCTGAGACCTAAAAAATCCATTTTTAACAACCCAAGTTGTTCTACTGTGTGCATTTCAAACTGAGTTACTAACTCTGCATCTTTTCCTTTTTTTTGTACCGGTAAATAATTTGTGATAGCTTCTGGAGATATAACTACAGCGGCAGCATGGATTCCATCTTGTCTTCTTAAGCCCTCTAGGCCAAGAGCTATATCAATTATTCTTTTAACCTCTTCATCATTTTTATATTGATTTCTTAATTCAGCTGATGCAGTATAAAACTCTTTACTGTAGCCACTATTATTTTCCTCATCTAACTGCAAACATTCGCTCAGTGTTGCAGTATTTCCTAATATCATAGGTGGCATGAGTTTTGCAACCTTGTCTCCTGCTGAAAATGGAAGACCTAATACTCTCGATGCATCGCGAATAGCTTGTTTTGCTTTAATGGTTGCAAAAGTAACTATGTGAGCAACTTTATCTTCTCCATATTTGCCAATAACATATTCGATAACATCTTTTCGATAACGTTCATCAATATCCATATCAATATCAGGTAGTTCTTTACGGCCTTTATTAAGGAACCTTTCAAAGAGCAACCCATATTTTAAAGGTTCTATTCCTGTTATCCCAAGACAATATGAGACAATAGATCCTGCAGCAGAACCCCTTCCTGCACCAGTTCTGATATTATTTTCTTTTGCATACTGAATAAGATCTCCAACGATTAAAAAATAAGAAGCAAATCCCATAGAATTAATTACTTCAAGCTCATACTCTATTCGTTCAGTGATCTCATCAGTTATTTCTTGGTATATAGACTTTGCACCTTCGTAGACAAGATTTTTAAGATAGTCTTCAACCGTTAAGTTTGGATCATCAATCGGAAAAGCTGGGAGATAATACTTCCCAGATTCAAAATTGTATTCAACTCTATCAGCTATTTCCAAAGTGTTATCACAAGCACCTGGGTACTCCGAATCGTTAAAAAGTGTTCTCATCTCCTCCGAAGATTTAACATAGTATCCTTCTCCTTCAAACTTAAATCTCGAATCATCATCAATAGTCGCGTTAGTTTGTACACAAAGCAACGCATCATGAGCAGAAGAATCTTCAGGGTTTACGTAGTGTGAATCATTTGTTGCAACTAATGGAGCTGAAAGCTCGTTTGATATTTTTAATAAGTCTGGAAGTATTATCTCTTGTTGTTTAATCCCATGGTTATGAAGTTCTATATAAAAATTTTCTTTACCAAAAATGCTTTGATACAAATCTGCCTTTTCTAGGGCTTTCTGATAACTTCTTTCACCTTGATTGTTACCCTCTTCTATAGAGCCGTCTGGAGCCAAATGCTGGGCAACCTCTCCTCCAAGGCAACCAGATAAAGCTATGATACCTTTTGAGTGGTTTCTCAATAAGTCATAATCAAGCCTGGGCTTGTAGTAATAACCCTCTGTAAAGGCTTTGCTAGCAAGTTGCACCAGATTCCAGTACCCTTCATTATTTTCTGCTAAAAGTGTTAAATGGTAGCGTTTGTTTTTATTTCTATCTGGACGGTCAAATCTAGATTCTGTTGTGATGTAGGCTTCATATCCGATAATGGGTTTTACGCCATTTTTTTTGGCTATGTTATGAAATTCCAAAGCACCATAAAGATTTCCATGGTCAGTAATCGCAGCTGCAGGTTGGTGAAGCTCTTTTACTCGATCTATGTATGTTTGTATTTTTGCAGCTCCATCCAGCATTGAATACTCAGTGTGGGCATGTAGATGGACAAAGGATTTACTCATAAAAACATCTTAAAAGTATTTTTTAATAATTACACATCTATCACTCGATTAAAAAAAGAAGGTACCTCAGAGCTGAAAGAATATTTTTCATTGTCTAGTGTAAATTTTAATACAGCAGAATGAAGCGCAATTGAATTCTCTGGAATTATATGATTTTTAGATGCGTTATAAAGTGTGTCGTTAAGTACCGGTGTTTTCATATATTCCATGTGTGCTCTAATTTGATGATTCCTGCCTGTTATAAGATCAAGTTCAATTTTTGAAATATTTAAATCTTCATAAAAATTTAGTACCTCATACTTAGTAGTTGAATTTCGTCCATTAGTGTCAACGGTTCTTTTACTACGATTTTTCAATGAACGGGCTAATGGAAGGTTTAAAATTCCAGAATCTGAAGGGAGAGATCCCTCGATTAAAGCAACATAAGATTTTGTGATTTCTCTATTCTTGAATTTTCCTTTTAGAAGATTATAAGATTCCAAATTCAGAGCACAAACTATTAGTCCTGATGTGACTCTGTCTAATCTATGAACAATTCCCTCTCTATTTTCCTCACCCCAAGATAAAATGCTCGGATGCTCCTCCACGAGATAGTCTCGTAAAGTAAATTCTGTAGATTTATTAGTAGGGTGAGTAAGCAAACCGTTAGGTTTATTAAAAATTATGAAATTATCATCTTCGTAGACTACTTTTAAGTTACTTATTTTTGAACTCCGAAAATAATAATATGGTGATTCCAATGCTTATTAAGGAATCAGCAAAGTTAAAACTTGGAATAAATAGTAGTTCTACAAAATCTGTTACTTTCCCACCGTTGTTAGTCACTAGATTCCAACCTCTTTCAGATAAGTTCCCTAGAGCACCTCCAAGTATTAAAATATAGGAATAAAGTTCAAGTGAACTATTTTTAGAATCTTTTATTTGGAACACCAACCACACTAGAACTAATAAAGAAACCACATATGTAGTATTTGTGTAATCGCTTAGAAATCCAAAAGCTATGCCGGTATTGTAAGTAAGGTCGATAGTTAAAAAGTTTTCTATTAAGACCAACTCTTGAATATTTTCAATTCTGACATAATACTTTGTTAAATTATCTATCAGAGCTAAAGAAATTACTGTAATAGTTGGGTAAAGGTACTTTTTAAGAGTCAATTAAAACGGCACAATCTTTACAATTTGACGAATAGGGTAAAGCCTCAAGTCTTGCTACCGGAATAGCAATTCCACAATTTTCACATATACCGTATTTTTTCTTCTTTATTAGAAAAAGTGCGTGCTCAACTTGATTCAAGAGATATTTTGTATTTTCATCCAAAGTTAACTCTTTTTCTAATTCAAAAGCCATTGAACCACCATCAGCCTCTGATGGATCTGGACTTCTTTCAGCTGATCCTTCAGAAAGCCTGACTTTTTCACGCTCTTCTTGGTGTCTTTCTAAAATGCCTTTAAGGTTTACTTGTTCTTGTTCAAGTTTTTTCTTGAATTTATTTACGGTATTAGCTGATAATTTTCTTGTCATATATATTTCCTATTAATTTAAATATCTTAGTAAATTTCCACGAAAAGTTAAGTATTTTATAAACTTTTAAATAATCTCTATTAATGACATATTTAATTGAAAAAGCTTTAAAATTTTAAAGATATGTTCAAAAGAGTTAACAATAATATTAATCTTGCATCCCAAGAACAGAATATATCTGCTTACTGGGATGAAATAAACGCATTTGATAACTCAATGGAGAATCGGAAAGATCAAAAGGTTTTTAGATTCTACGATGGACCTCCATTTCCTACAGGAAGCCCACATTATGGCAACTTACTTGCAGGAGTAATAAAAGATATAGTTCCAAGGTACTGGACTATGCGAGGATATTATGTAGAAAGAAGATTCGGCTGGGATGTACATGGTTTGCCTATTGAAATGGAAGTACAGAAACAACTGGGGTTAGACGATCCTCAACAAATTAATGATTTTGGTATAGGTAAGTTTAATGAAGCATGTAGAAGCCAAGTGCAAACTAATACAGAAAATTGGGAACGAGTCACTAGAAAAATCGGTAGGTGGGTAGATTTTGAGAATGATTACAAAACTATGGATATTGACTTTATGGAAAGTGTCTGGTGGGTATTTAAAAACTTATGGGAAAATGACTTAATATATAAAGATTATAAAGTTTTACCATACTCTTGGTCGGCAGCCACACCATTATCAAATTTCGAAGCCAATATGGACTACAGGGATGTTGAAGACCCCTCAATATTTTTTACGCTTACAGCTCGTGGTGACTTTAATAAAATAAAAAAATCAGACAAATTTTTAGTCTGGACAACTACCCCATGGTGCATTCCAGGAAATTTAGCAATAGCCATTGGAAAAGAGATAGAATATCTGAGAATTCAAATAACAGATGACATATTTTGGATAGCTAAAAATCTTATTTCAGAGTTAAAGGAGTATGAATATAAAATTTTAGATGAGTCAATTGGTGCAGATATGATTGGTGCTGAATACATTCCAGCGTACAGTGAGTATGAGCATGAATACTCCAATGGAGCATTTCGATTAATTCATAGCGATGACACTAATACTGAAGCCGGCTCTGGTTTAGTTTCTCAAGCTCCTGCATATGGTGAGAGTGATTTTTATGCACTGAAAGATGCAAATATCGATGTGATTGTTGATCCCGTTACCCTATCGGGTAAATTTGATAATTCAATAAGCGGTATTGAGGGATTAAACGTAAAAGATGCAGACAAGGTAATAATGAACCAACTAAAAGAACGTGGTTCCCTTTTTAGTCAAAAGACAGAAATGCACTCTTACCCCTTCTGTTGGAGAACTGGTACTCCTCTAATATATAAAGCTATTCCTACTTGGTTTGTGAGAGTAGAGAAAATAAGAGATCGTATGGTTGAGTTAAATGAAGAAACCCATTGGGTACCTGGTTTCATAGGAGAGAAACGTTTCTCAAATTGGCTTGGTAACGCTCGTGACTGGGCGATTAGTAGAAACAGATACTGGGGAAGCTGTATTCCAGTCTGGATAAACACTGAAGATCCATCTGATCAGATCTGTATTGGATCTATTGAGGAACTTGAAGAGTTAAGCGGTGTTAAGGTAGACGATCTTCATAAACACTACTTAGACGATATTGAAATAGAAATAAAAGGTAAGAAATATGTAAGAACTTCAGAAGTTCTTGATTGTTGGTTTGAATCAGGTTCTATGCCGTATGGCCAACAGCATTATCCATTTGAAAATAAAGAAAATTTTTCGGATGGTTTTCCCGCAGACTTCATAGCTGAGGGACTAGATCAAACAAGAGGTTGGTTTTACACGCTTACAATTTTATCAGTTGCATTATTTGATTCCGTAGCTTTTAAAAATTGTATAACTACAGGAATGATTTTGGCTGAAGATGGCAGAAAGATGAGTAAAAGTTTAAAAAATTATCCAGATCCTGAAGAATTACTCAATAGCTATGGTGGAGATAGTTTGAGAGCTTATCTAATAAATTCACCAGTTGTAAGAGGTGAACCTCTTAAGTTTTCTGAAGATGGTGTGCAGCTAGTTACTAGAAATGTAATCTTGCCGCTATGGAATAGTTTTACATTTTTCTCCAACTACGCAAACGCAGATGAAATTACAATGGAAGAATTAAGTAAAGCTGACCCTGTTGAAAATAGGCCATTAATGGATCAATGGATTATTTCTACTTTACAATCACTTATTAAAACTGTGAACGAAAAAATGGAGAACTATTATTTATATGAAGTTATCCCACCACTAATAAGTTTTATCGACGAATTAACGAACTGGTATGTTAGATCAAACCGAAAAAGATTTTGGAAAGAAAAAGGCGTTGATGATCTTGATAAAATTAATGCATTTAAAACCTTGCATGAAGTTTTATTAGAATTTTCAAAGACAATGGCTCCTGTACTCCCCTTCATCTGTGAGCAAATTTATCAGGGCTTAGTTGAGGAGGAAGATACAAGTATCCATTATGAAAACTATCCCGTTGCAGATAACAATTTAATAAATACTCAATTAGAGAAAGAAATCTCAACTGCTAAAGATATTATAAGATCCGCACGAAATATAAGGCTTAATGTAGAGATGCCTAATAAGCAACCTTTAAGAAGTTTAAAAATTGTTACTAACGATACAAGCCTACAAAACGAATTAAAAAATGTAGAGCACATAATACTTAATGAACTAAACGTGAAAGAAATTATTTTTGAAAATAATATATCTGAGTGGGTTAAATATATTTGTAAACCAAACTATCAAGAATTGGGACCGAAACTAGGAAAAGATGTTAACAAACTTAAATCAGAGTTAGATTCACTAAATCAAGATGAAATTGCAGATATTATTGAAGCTGGATCTTTTACCTTTAGTAATCAAAAAATTGATTTACACAGTTTAGATTTACAGTTAGTTGCAACGGCTGATAGGCCGAATCAAGATATTGTTAATGATTTTCTAATCTCATTAAATACAGACATAGATGATGAATTGCTTGAAGAAAGAATCTCTAGAGAAATTGTTTCCCTCATACAAAAGTTGCGTAAAGAAAGTGATTATGACATAACTGATAGAATCATTACTACTATTTCTTCTGAAGATGAAATAGTGCTTTCGGCTATTAAATCTCACGTAAAATATATTCAAAATGAGACTCTCTCAGTAAGTTTTTCTACTGTTAAAAAACCTGGGATAGAAAATTTGTTGAACTACTCGATTTCAATACAAATTGAAAAATCTTAGCAAACAGCTCTTAGTAGATAAGGCTGTAATAGGTTAACTCCAAATATTAAAACGAGTGGTGATAAATCTAAACCAGCCATACCTATTCGAAGGGTAGGCATTCTTGAACGTATCGGTTCTAAAATTCTTGTAAAACCTTTATCTAATACATATTTCACTTGACCCAGAGGATGCTCAGGCGAAACTTGAACCCAACTTAAAATTATCCATGCGAATAGAGCATATGAGAAAAATCTGAAAAAGAGTATCAGTAAGCTACACATTAATATTGTAAAGACCCAAGTTTTGGAGCCTTTCTCTTTCGCTAGACGGCAGTGATGCTGATGCAGGAAGCAGTAAATATACTCCATCTTTATTAATTGATCTTATTTTTGCGTCGCTGATAAAAGCCATGCCAGTTACAAAATCTATAATTCTTCTACGGTCTGTTTGATCAGATATATCTCGAATATCCATTGCAACAATGTAGTCTTCTTTTACAACATTACCTAAACTATGGATATCATTAAATGACTTCAGTACTTTAATCTCTACTTCATCTTTCGGATTGTGAATTCTAACATCTCCAACTTGTTCATCTGTAGAAAATCTGTTTTCTGTCGAAGGTCTTACTGTTCTATTTTGTTGAGGTGAATCATCAAAACTTAGGTTTTGTGGTTGCTTGAGTCCAATTGCTATTAAGAATTTTTCTAACATTATAAAAATATTTTACTACCTACACGTATTATTGTAGCACCGTAATCTAGAGCAATCTCATAATCATCAGACATGCCCATAGATAATTCACCAGGATAGTTTTTATACTGAATTTTTATTTTTTCATTTAATTTTTGCATCGAAGAAAACACCTTTTTTCTATTAGATTCTATATTAGGTATACACATTAAACCTACTGGCTGTATACCAAGGGTTAGAGAATAATCAATAAAATCGTTTAAATTATCTCCACTAATACCACTCTTATTGGGATCATTATCGATATTTACCTGTATAAATATATTTTGATCAGAATAGGTTTTGGAAATTACATCAAGCTCCTTCTCTCTGGAGATCGAATGTAATGTCACACACTTGCTTAATATTTCCGAAATTTTTCTTGATTGCAATGGTGCAATAAAGTGATAATTACTATCTGGGAAATGTTGGTGGTGTAGATGAAGTTCATCTAACCTATTTTCACCCAGATCTTTGATTCCAAAATTAATCAACTTGTTTATGTCTTCTATATTCTGATTTTTAACGACAGGTAATAACCTCGCATTAAATTTTGAAATTTTATTAACTATTTTTTCTAAGTTTTTTATATCCATATAAAAGAATACTGTCTTTGTGCTGTTTTATTTTCTCTAAAGGACCAGAAATTATTATCACATACAGTACAATTTTTTGATACTTGAATTTCTATGTCGTTTAATTGGCAAGAATTTACAATTTGTTTAGACAAGTTTAAATACATTTTATTTTTTCTTTTTAAAACACTTTCGGGAAATAATTTGGCTACATCATTTTGTATCTCGTAGCAACAACTTTGAGCATGAGGTCCAACTGAAACCTTAATGTTAGTACCGGCAATTTTCCTTAAAGCCAAGTCGAAAATATCATTTTGTAAGCCTTTCCAACCTACATGTAAGGCAGCAATTGATGCTTCTGTTTTAATTAGTACAGGCATGCAATCAGCAGTTTTAACGACTAATGATATATTTTTTGTTGATGTAACCAGTCCATCAGAAGGAAAAATACCTTCTGTCTCAATACACTCAATCTTATTGCTGTGGGTTTGATTCATCTGAGCAACATCAAGGAGCATTTCACCTGAAGGTTTTTGGCTCCTTAAAATGTCAGCTAAATCATTTCCATCAATTTTGTTACTAAAGTAACTTTGTTGAATAAATGAAGACTCAATCATCCCTTGATGAAGTCAGGAAGACCGTCACCTCCGGAGTCTTGATTTTCATCAAAATCTTTTGGCTTTCTTGTTGGTCTAGGCCCAAATCCGGCAGCAACTACGGTTACTTCAACAGCATCACCCAAGGTTTCATCCACTGTGTGTCCAAATATAATTTCAGCATTATCATCTGCACGTTCTGTAATTACTCTTGCAGCTTCATTCACCTCTTGAAGTTTTAAGTCTTCAGATCCTGCTATTGTAATCAAAACACCTTCAGCACCATCCATATTTGCTTCTAGTAGTGGCGAAGATATTGCAGCTTGTGCGGCATTTGGAGCTCTTTGTTCTCCTGTGGATCTACCTATACCAAGAACTGCGTTTCCTGCATCTTTAAGTATTGTTCTAACATCTGCAAAGTCAACATTTATAACACCCGGATTTGTTATTAGACCAGTAATGCCTTTGACACCATTAGCTAAGATTTCATCAGATTTAATGTAAGCTTCGCTGACTTTTATATCCTTATCACTTATTTGTAATAATCTATCGTTAGGAATCACAATTAGAGTATCTACTACATCTCTTAAAGCCTGAATTCCTTCTTCAGCCTGAACAGATCTTCTTCTTCCTTCGAAACCGAAAGGTCGAGTTACAACACCAACAGTTAAGGCACCCAATTCATGTGCAATATTTGCGATTACAGGTGAAGCTCCAGTACCAGTTCCCCCACCTTCACCAGCAGCAATAAATACCATATCTGAACCTTTAAGGGCTTCAATAATTAATTCTTCAGAATCAATAGCAGCTTGTCTGCCAACCTCAGGATTAGCACCCGCACCGAGGCCTCTTGTTGATTTTCTTCCAAGATCAAGTTTCATATCAGCTTTGGAGCCAAGTAGGCTTTGTGCGTCTGTATTACAAGCTACAAAATCTACTCCGCCAATATTCATTTTCATCATTCGATTGACAGCATTTGTACCCCCACCGCCAACACCCATGACTTTGATTACAGCTGTATAATTTTTAGGTCTCATGTTTAAATTAACTCCTTTTTGTTTAGTATTTTTTTTATTTTGTTTCATTAAAATCCTTTTTCAAAAAAAGAATATCATTAATACCGTCTTAAACAAATATATATTTTATATTTTATCTATACCTATAGTTTAGGTTTAGATTATGTACAATCCTCGATAGTTGATACTGATGTTAAAAATCTTACTGTACCATCACAACTATTATCAGAGAGGTAGGTTCCAAGTATTGAAGCCTTCTTTCCGAGGTCAACAGCTTCTCCAAGTTGAAAGGTGGTCTTACCGTAATAAGCGTTGAATGCTTCACCATCATATTTGATCTGTAAAGACTGTTTGGTGTATTGATAATTGTCCAGTGTCTTAAACAGGGATATCAACTCACCATTAAAACCACTTTCTACTGGGCCATTTTCAATCTTTACTATTGGTAATGTGTTCACAATTGTTGGTGTACTTACTACATATGAATTTTCATATAATACAGTGTAAGTTTCAACCGATGCCCTTAAATCTATGATGTTTGCCAGTTGTTGGTATAAATCAAACGAAATAATAAGCTTATTTGGTAATCTTTTAGTTATGTTTAAATTTTTAATATCAGGATTGTCTTCATAAATCTGGTCAAAAGAATTTTCATCAATAAACCAAATAGATTTTCCATATAATAAATTTAAACTTTCCATAGCAAGTTGATTCTCCATTGAATGCTCTATTTCAGAAACACGAAATTTTTGAGATGAGCTATTCATAATTATTAAGGAAATAGCTAATGTTACTAAGGCAAAGATTATGAACGATTTAAAAAAGCGGATTTGATTTAGGTTAAATTCGTTCATATTTAATTGAACTTACCTGCAAATATTATCTCTTCCGTTAGGGAAATATCAAATTTTTGATGAACTATTCCTTTTACATATTTTACTAATTCATACAAAGACTGAGCTTTTGAATCTTTCTGAGCCACAAAGAAATTAGCATGTTTTTGACTCACTTCTACCCCCCCTATTGAGAAACCTTTAAGACCAGCTTTTTCGATGAGGTAACCAGCTGATCCATTCTTAGGATTCTTGAAAACACTACCAGCATTGTATATTGCTGGAGGTTGTGTTTTTTTTCTACGATTAAGATATTCACTTATTTGACTTTGGATTACAATAGGATCACCTTTTTCTACTATGAAATCAACAGAAACGACCATTTTATTATTTAGATTTTTTGCAGTTCTATATGAAAACTCAAAAAAATCTTTACTTTCTGATTCAATTTTATTCGTTTCAAAATTGTAAAAAGTTACTGATTTTATATGATCAGAAAACTCATATCCATATGCCCCAGCATTCATATGAACTGCACCGCCAACTGATCCTGGAATGCCGATCAGCCACTCAAGGCTACTAATTGAGTTATCTTTTGAAAAGCGTGCGATATCAGGAAGATAAGCAGAAGCACCCAGACTCAAAATATTCTTTTCTATATTTAATTCAATGAAATTAAAATCTGGTTTAATAATAGTGCCTTCATAACCTGCATCTGAAAAGACTATATTTGAACCCTTTCCAAGTATTAATAAGTCTTTATCTCGGGTATCAAACCCGATATTCTCTAACTGTTTTAATGAATTGATTTCAAAAAAATTATGACAATAACCACCGAATTTATAGGTTGTAACTTCTGAAAGTTTTACGCTAGTTTTTTTCATCTAAATACTTTAGTATCTGTGGTCCCAATAGTGTAATATCACCAGCACCTATTGTGAGGACTGCATCACCACTATTAACCTTACCTTTTAAATAACTTGGTACAGCCCGCATAGACTTGATGTATTTAATATTCTCATCCTCAAGATTTTTACTCGAAACTCCTGGGATGGGTAACTCACCAGATGGGTAAATGTCAACAACAATTGCCTCGTCCGCTTTTAATAATGATATTTTGAATTTATCTATATGTTCTTGTGTTCTTGTGTATCGGTGAGGTTGAAATACAACATATAACTTACCTTTAACGTAGCTTTTTAGTGCAGTAATTGTGGCATCAATCTCAGTAGGATGGTGACCATAATCATCATAAATGCTTATGCCAGAAGTAGATCCAAGAAACTCTGCTCTTCTTCTTACACCAGAAAAGTGTTTAATAGCTAGAAGTGAATCTTCAATGGAGATTCCATTTAAATAAGCAATACAAATGGCTCCAGCAATATTTGATTTAAAATGATCTCCAATCATACTTGTTTCAATTAGGAAGTTCGTACCCTCATGTGAAATAATCCCAGAATTTTTAATTGTAATTTCAGATTCATCTGAAGATGAATAACTATAAATCTTTTTAGATAGTTTTAATTTCTTTAATTCTAAATTATCTAAATTTAAGACTACATTGTTACTTGTATTTTCAATAACATTTTTAAACGCATTGATTAAATTTTCAAAATTTAAATAATAATCTAGGTGATCCTCATCTATGTTGGTCACTAATAAATCATCAATATGTAGACTATTAAAAGTATCGAATGCTTCATCTGCTTCTAAAATTAATACTTTATTATCAGCTCCATAGTGTCCCCCGATTCCATTAAAAGAAGTGACTCCCCCAAAAATATACGAAACATTTCGTTTATTGTAATGAAATATATGTGCAAGTAAGGCTGTTGTAGAAGTCTTTCCATGGGTTCCAGTTACTCCGATAACATAATTGTTTCTGGTTAGTTCCTGAAGAAACTCCGGCCGAGAAAGTACGTTTTTACTTTCAGTATTTGATGATAAGTTAGTTTTAGTTAAATTAAACGCTGTTGAGTAAATATATAAAGTATTTTTGTCATACATTATATCCTCAAGGTCAAAGTCGATGTTAATACTTTCTTGTTCAAGAGTATTTGTTATATAAGATTTCCTTTGATCATACCCTCCTACATTAAATCCTGCTTGGGACATGTATTTTGCTATTGAACTCATGCCAGTACCACCAATACCCAAAATGTATACATTTTTATAACTATTCATAATTACTTTCACTGATAATTCTAAATATATCATCATTTCCAACCTTGATTTGATGCGATGAAAAGTTTTCATCCAAGTAGGAAAATTTATATTTACAAATATTGTGTATTAATTCAGAAAATTCCTTGTATTCAAGTACTACTTTAGCATTTCCATTTTTTTCAAGATAGTTAGCATTAAGAGTCTGATGGCTTGCAGTGGTTCCATGTTTGAATGGTATTAACAACTGAGGAATATTTAGATACGCAGCTTCTAATATTCCACCACCAGCTCTGGAAATTTGGAAATCAACAGATTGATAGTAATCATTCATGTCATAGAAAAACTCAACTTGATGATAAAAAGACTTATCAAACTTAATAGTATTAGCTTTCTTTGGTCCAGTAATATGAAGAAACTCTACATCATAGTTATCAAATTCTTCAATAAATTTATAAATAAATTGGTTTATTTCTTCTGAACCTTGACTCCCCCCCTGTATCCCAATTGTAAAGTTTCTGTTTGTATTTTTTTCAATCACTTTTTTGGTATCTATATTTAAAATAGGTCCAGTAAAAATAGTATTTTTTCTATTTAGATTTTTTGTTTCAGGGAATGATTCAAAAACAGTACTTGGAAAATAGGATGCTACCCTATTGCCAAGCCCAGCATATTGATTTTGCTCTTGAACATAAAACTCTGAACGAAGTATTAAACTTATTAGCGCTGCATATGGAGCAATATATGCACCAGTAGTTACTATCGTATTTATTTTTTTAGTTTTAAGTTCCTTGTAAACTTCCCATACTGTCCCAATAAACTGACCAATATTAACTAAGTATCCAAATATTCCTCTTGTAGAAATAAAAAATTCTTTTTGAATAATCTCGACAGTCATATCTTCGAAATACTTAACCCCTCTTTTATCTGAAACAATGATGATATTTTCCTCAGGTACACCAGATTCCAATAATCTTTTTATTAGATTTTTAGCCGGAAAAATATGACCGCCTGTACCCACACAGAAAAAACAATATCTTTTATTCATTGTATAACGTTTCATTGTGGGCCAAAGATAGTCCAATAAAAATTGAAACCATTGCAGTTCCTCCATACGAAATGAAAGGGAGTACTATCCCTGTAATTGGAAGAAGCCCAACAGCACCTCCGAGATTGATAATGGTTTGTAAACCAACCCAGGTTCCAAGTCCAACTAGTATAAGTTTTTTAAAACTATTGTCTGTTGTTACAGCCATGCCATAGAAAGATATTATTAAAATTAAAAAAATTATTGTAAGTATTAATATACCAATAAATCCATATTCTTCCCCAGTAATAGAAACAATAAAATCAGTATATGCGTTTGGCAGCATCCCCCACCTAGCTCTAGATGTACCTGGTCCAAGTCCAGTCAGTCCTCCAGAACTAATTGCAATCCAACTTTGATTTAGCTGAAAACAATCTCCAAGTAAATCAACACCTTCCTGACATTTACCAGTTACAAAAGTTTCAATTCTCTGACGTCTGTAATCTGAAGCATTTGCGAATAAATAAAGGGGGAAAACTGATAGTGATAATATTGCTACTGGATATCTTGCTTTGATATTTGAAAATACGATCTGAACAAAAAAGATGCCTAATATTGTTAATGTTGTTCCATAATCAGGTTCTAAATAAATTAAGAAACAGCAGACAATAGGTAGCAGTATTGCGCGTTGTAAATAGTACCTATGAGAGTGTTCATTTTTTAATTCAGATAATTTATGAGCAACCCATAAAATAATTATTGGTTTTGCAAACTCACTTGGCTGAAAATATACGGGCCCTAAGTCAATCCATCTCCTACTTCCACCTACTACTACACCATAAGCAAGTACTAAAAAAAGTGAAAGTGTTATAAGAACTATAAAAGTGTTAGAAAATTTTAAAATGAATTTATATGAGACGCTTTTCACTAAGTTGAAAATAATTATTCCGATTACCAAAGAGGCTACGTGACGCTTAATAAAATAAAAATTATCGTTGTATTGATTGAGGCCTTGTACTGAAGAAGCTGATATTTGTAAAAGTAGACCGAATGTAACTAGAAACCAAATTGCGTATAAATTCATTTTCTTAAAAAAAGTATTACTAATGTTAATCATTTGGAAGCCCCATGCTTAATATTAGATTTTTAAAATAATCTCCTCTTATTTTATAATTTTCGAAGTCATTAAAACTCGACCCTCCACAGGAAAATAAAATTATCTGATTACTACTTATCATTGATGGTAATAATTTTTTTAATTGGTAAATATCATCTATATAAATGATATCAGCATTATGACTACCGAGATTAACATTCATATCCTTTGGAATTACTATATGTTTAAAAGTTGGGTCAATATTTAACTTATTCTGTACCGTTTCCTTTGTGATGCCATGAAGTATTAAGATGCCTTCCTCATCACAGGCAGAAAATAGCTTAGTTCCTTCTGATACTGCGTGATAATTTGTAGCTTTAGAATCATTAATAAATGTAAGATTTTTACCTCTAACCCTCAAGAACTGCTCCATTCTATGTTCGTAGTGCATTTCGTTATATTTTATATAATCAATAAAACTTTCATACAAAACGCTTCCACCAATTTTCTTTACTGTTTCGGAGAGGGCTGAAAGTAGCTCCTTGTGAATTTTTAAATTATGATTATTTAAATTGGCATCATCAGAAAGATTTTGTTCGATTATTCCATAATTTGATCCAATTATTTTTCTATCCATCTTTTTATTATTCAAAAAACTTAATATTTTTACTTTTGAATTTGCATAGTCCTCAATATTTTGATGCCAATCAATATGATCTGGGAAAATATTAAGAATGACTGCTAAATCAAGATTTAAAATATTTGTGTAATGTAGCTGGTAACTAGAAAGCTCTAGAACCAAATAATCATATTTATTTTCTAAGATTTCTAGAGGAGACACTCCTATGTTGCCAGCAGGAAAAGAAGAAATACCATTAATATTTAAAAATTTTACAAGTTCACTTACAAAAGTTGTTTTACCATTTGTTCCTGTAACACCAATAACCTTACCGGTATAGTTCATAGCAAAAATGTCAATATCTGTCTTAATTGGAACTTTTATATCCAGAAATTGTTGTACAAGATGATGATCTGGCCTTAACCCGGGTGAGATTATTACCTCGTCAATAGAATTTAAATATTTTTTATTGAAGATTTTCGAGTTTTCTACGTTCTTGAGCTCATTCTCATCATCATCGTGTATGACATAGTTGGCACCTATTTTGTTTAAATAATTTTCTACTGATTTTCCAGTTACACCATAACCAAGAATTAAATATTTCAATTAGTTACCAAATAAAACCCAGTCACCATAAAAGAGACCGAGCGCTATAACAACAAAGATTCCATTTACTATCCAAAATCTAACTATTATTGTTGTTTCAGCCCAATTGTTCATCTCAAAGTGGTGATGTAATGGAGCCATCTTGAAAACCCTTTTTCCGCGAATCTTAAATGATGCTACTTGAATAATTACTGACAAAGCCTCTACTACATACAACATACAAATAAAAAATATGAGTGCATCTGCGCCGATTGCGAAAAAGATAATTGGAAACATGGCCCCAATAAAATGTGATCCAACATCTCCCATTATTATTTTTGCAGGATTTGTATTCCACCATAAGAAACCGAGACATGACCCTGCTATTGATGAGACTAAAATTGACAAGTCTAATGAAAGAAAAGCATCGTTCATAAAATTGGTATAGTAATTCTGATGTCTAAATATCCAGAAGGTCATAACTAGAACTCCGCCAAATGAAACAGTTGAAGTACCTGCAACTAATCCATCTAAACCATCAGTTAAGTTAACGGCATTTGTGAAGCCAACAATAAAAAGTACAATTATAAACCACTTAGCAATACCTATATCAACTCCAAAACCACTAAAAAGGTATAAAGTGGTGCTTAAATCCCAAGTGTAAAAATAATAACTAATTATTGATGCAACAATAATCTGTAAAATTATTTTGTTTTTAGCATTTAGGCCTAAATTTCTACCTTGTTGAACTTTTAGGAAATCGTCTATAAATCCTACTGATGCCATTAAAGTTCCAAACAGTAATAGAGAAAGTACTTCCGGGACTATGTAATCAATCTCCACTTTAAATCCTTGACCAATTGTCCAAAAATTAATATGTGCAATTAAAAAACCAAAAAAAGTACCAGCAGCAATAAAAACTCCTCCCATGGTCGGTGTCCCTTTTTTGTGATCATGGAAATTTAACTCTTCTTGAATTGACTGTCCTATATTTTTTGATTTAAATAAATTAGTACCTATTGCTGTAAATAATATAACAAACAAGAAACTCAATCCTCCAGAAACTATTGTTGCTATCATTTCATATCTTCAATTAAATTACTTATCATTACAGAATCATCGAAATCTACAAACCTGTCTTTAAGTTCTTGTTTACTTTCATGTCCTTTACCTAATACTAATAGAACAGATTTACCCCGAAGTGAATCCAGACCTTTCTTTAAAGCTGCCTTTCTATCTAGAACAATCTCTACTTTTTTATTTAAATCTACTCCTTCAAGAATTTCTTTTGCGATTAACATTGGATCTTCTTTCCTTGGATTGTCATTTGTAATGATTATATGATCTGCTTTGTTAGCGGCTTTTCCCATATTTACTCTTTTGTATGAATCCCTGTTTCCTCCCGCTCCAAAGACAATAATAATTTTTTCATATTTTTCTTGAACTACTTCAATTGCTTTATCTATTGCTTCAGGTGTATGTGCGTAATCAACATAGACATCATTATCTAAATAAGAAAATTTTTCGAATCTACCTTTTGGATTTTTAATATTAACGGTTTCTAGTAAAATTCTATCTAATGATAATGTACCTGAAAAATGTGCCATGCCAACCGCTAATAAATAATTCATTTCACAATTAGGACCTATAAAGGGAAGTATTACCCTGTAATCGTGATTATCAATCTTAAAGCTGACAAGAGTATTGGTTTCAGAACTTTTTATTTCCTTAATAAACATATCATTTTCTTTTTTAAAACCAATACTCCATGATTCTCCATTAACCTCTTTGTTCAGTCTTGTACCCCAATCTTCGTCTATGAATACATATTGTTTAGAAAGATTTTTATTAAATAGCTTTTTCTTAGCATCAAAGTAAGTGTCAATATTGTCGTGGTAATCAAAGTGATCCTGTGATAGGTTTGTAAATCCTGAAACTAGGAATTCCATTCCTTTAAGTCGATTTTGGTCTAATGCGTGTGACGAGACTTCTAAAACTATGTTATTAATATGCGTATATTCTTTTTTTCTCAATAATTTAAATATATTAAAAAGCTTTGGTGTTGTAAGGTGTTCTTCTCTCGTTATGTCCTTGAATAAATAGTCCTCTGTTGTTCCTATAAAGAGAGAGTCCTCGCCTAGTAGCTGGTTGAGAAAATACCCAGTGGTAGTTTTACCATTAGTGCCAGTAAGTCCAAAAAAGTTTTTATCCACATATTCTGGGTACATTTTTTTTATGACATGATTAAACACATCTTCATAATTTTCGAATTTAACAACCCTTTCAGATTCAACATTGCAATTTATAGAAGTAATAATTAATTTAGCTTTTTTATTAATAGCTTCAGTCACATATTTATCTAATTTTTTTTTATTGTTTAAATTAATAATTAAAATACAGTCTTCAAACACATCAAGAGTACTGTTTACTAAATTATCAAGATTTATATCCAAATCATTGAAAATTTGAATTTCTTTAGAAATATCCATCATTCACCTGGAACTAGATAACTCACGATAGTTTTAAAAATCGGAGCAGCTGTAGAACCTCCTGTAACATATTCAGAACGTGGAGAAATTGCAGCACCCCATAGTAAAACAGATCCAACTACAGGTCCTTCATCAGTTTCGATAAATCCAGTAAAAGATGTATTGAATCTAGAATTTGAATAACCAATCCCTTCGATGTGTGTCCTACTTGTACCGGTCTTACCGCCGATTGTATAATTATCCATTCTTAGGGACTTACCGGTACCATTTTTTCCTTCGACTACGTTAATTAATAATTCTTTGAGCTGCATTGCTGTTGATTCTGAAATAATCTCAGTTGAACTTTTATTATTACTTATTCCTCTAGTCAAAGTTAAGTCTACATTTTTTCCACCATTAGCAATAATGCTATAAGCTTTTACCATTTGATATTGAGAAACATCAATTGAGTATCCTATTGAAAGTGAGCCTAGACATGTTTTACAAGTATTATATTCCGTAAAGCCTCCCCTAGTTTCACCAGATAATTCAATTCCGGTTTTTTCAGAAAAGCCAAACCTTTTTAAAAATTCCTCAATATCTTTTATATCTGAACTTTGGGTTGCAAGAATTGTTCCAACGTTTGATGATCTCTCAATTATTTCCTTTACAGATAAAATATATTTCTCGTGCTTAAGAAAGTCATGAAAGCAACCTTTATCCTTTCCTTTGTAATTTATAGCACATGAACCATTGATAATTTCAATTTGATCATCAACTTCAAATGTTGTTGCTGCTTGAATTAGGTTATTTTCTATTGCTGAGCCTATTGTGAAGATTTTTAATGCTGATCCAGGTTCATAATTAGCCCTTCCGCTAATGAGATTTATATTAAATTTTTCAGTTTCAGGAGATTTCTTTTCTGCAGAGATAATTATCTCCCCACTTAGAGCATTAGCAAATACAACTGAACAATTGTATGCTTTTGTTTCGGATAATGCTTGGGCGCAAAGATTCTCACTTAAATACTGTAGATCGCCATCTATAGAAAGTATTATGTCATCACCATGGACAGGTTGTATTGTACTTATTTCTCCTTGAGGAATAATCGATCCATTAGGGGCAGCCTCATATCTTAACTCTCCATTTCTACCAGTAAGTAAAGTGTCGTAATATAGTTCGAGGCCCTCGATTCCGTTATTGTCTGGGTCTACTCTTCCAACAATATTCTGTAGCGATTTCGAGTGTAATATTCTTTTAGACGATAACTCTGGATAAAGCCCTTTATAGTTCCAACTTTTAATTTCTTTTCCTATTTCAAAATCAACATTTCTTTTAATATAAAAATATGAATTTCTAGATTCAAGTTCACTTAAAATTTTATTTTCTTCTATGTCTAAAAATAATGAAAGTACTTCAGATAGTTCTTCTTTCTCTGAGACCTCATTTGGCCGAATACCTATATCATAAGACTGGACACTACTAGAAATGACATTAAGGTTTCTGTCGTAAATAGATCCTCTTGCTGCTTCTAAAACCTCTACTCTTTCTCTGTATGACAAAGCTTGGTTCTGAAAATATTCAGATTTTGAAAATTGAAGATCGTAAACAGTTGATATAAAAAGTGCTGCACCAGTAAGGAAGGTTGCATTGACAAGTATGAATAATAGAATCTCCTTCACTTTTTTAAAGTTCATTTACCAAACCCTAAAACCGTTGTAGCTTCTCTATTTTCAGACATAGATTTATACGGCGCAAATAAATCTCTACTTGTTTGTTGGATATCTAGTCTGGTATATGCATTATTTTTAGAAAGTAAATCAATATTCTGTATTGAGTAATTTTCAATATAGAGCACGTGTGTAGTTTGTTTTTCTCTCTCTAGTTCAATTATTTCAAGATTTAACTGGTTAAGTTCCGAGGAAATGGAATTTATTTCTAAATTTAAATATAAATTAAAAATAACAGAAAATACAATAGCAATGAATGTACTACGAAAAATTAGTTTCCTACTCATAGCTTTATCACAGATCTCATAATTGCCGACTTTGATCGTGGGTTGGAAGATATCTCTTCTGGGCTAGGTGTATATTTTTTTTTCTTTAAATAACGAAATTCTTGTTCTATGTCACAGTTGCATATAGGAGCTTTTGGATCACAAATACAATCAATCGTTAAGTTTTGCATAAAATTTTTTACAATTTTGTCTTCAAGTGAATGATAGGAAATACATATAATTGCACCACCAGAGCTGATGTGTCCCTTTATGTCAGTTAAAGATTTTTTTATCTCTGATAACTCATCATTTACTTCAATCCTTAAACCTTGAAATATTCTTCTTATGGTTTTATTTGTGAATATTGGATTTTGTCGTGGAATTGCATCCTTGATTAAGCTAACTAACTCGATAGTTGTATCTACTGGGCGAAGTTCTACAATTTTCTCTGCTATTTTGAATGCATACTTCTCTTCGCTGTAATTATTGAACACATTCAATAACTCTTGTAATGTGTAATCGTTAATAACATCCTTGGCAGTTAAATGAGAATCTATATCCATTCTCATATCTAAATCTGCATTTTGCTGAAACGAAAAACCTCTTTCAGATTTATCAATTTGATGAGATGAAAGACCGAAATCATAAAAAATACCGCTTATAGGTGTTGATTCAGTGTCATTTAGGTAGCCTGAGATTTCAGAAAAATTCAGTTTAATTACATTATCATCATCTTTTTTTGCTGCAATAGCTTCTGGGTCTCTATCGAAAGCAAGTAAATCTAGACCTTTGTAATCTTTAAATGTTTGAAAATGTGAACCATAACCATAAGTAGCATCTATAAATAATCCTTTTGGGAGTGCCTTAACTATTGAAGTAACTTCTCCAACCATTACACCACTGTGTGGTAAATACTCTGCCCTGTTTGTATTCATACCCAGCTCTCTAGAACTGGCACCAATTGGAAAGTTGGGCGGAGTAAGGGTATTCCAATTTAGTTGTCTAGAGAGCTGGCTATGAACCTATCCTTTCACTTCATTTATATTCGCAAATGCATCATCAGAGTCACTTTGAATTTTCTTCCATGTTTTGGTTGCCCAAATTTCAATAACTGGACCGGATCCTGTCACAGTTACGTCATCATTTTCTTTGATAGCGCTATAAGCTCTTAAGTTTTCAGGTATTTGAATTCTTCCAGCAGAATCGAGAGAAGAATCCACAGCACCAGAAAATAATGCTCTTCTTAACTGTCTTGAAGTTTTGTCAGTTGATGGAAGGGAAGCCATCTTCTCAGATTCTTGATTCCAGTTTTTCTTTGTCAGAATTTGTAAGCAGTTGTCGAGTCCCTTAGTAACTACACAGCCCTGTTGAAGCTCTTTCCTGAACTTAGAAGGTATAACGACTCTACCCTTCGAATCCATTGTATGTTTATATTCACCAAGGAACACTTTTCCGCCTTTCGTGCCTTGAACCACTTCTTGACATTATATGACACTTTATGACATCTTGCAACACAAAATGATAAAAAAAATTATGTAAGGACTAAATACTCTTTCCAGTCCGGGTCAGGATTGTTACCAATAATTGTTTTGATCCAAAAGTTTCCCTCAGGTATTTTTGGAGTAACTTTAAGATTCAAACTAGTTTTATTCAATAATTTATCTGCTTTTAAAAGATTACATTTTTTACAGCATGCAACTACATTACTCCATTCATGAGAACCACCCTTAGACTTTGGAATTATATGATCTATTGACTCAGCATCATTACTACAGTATTGACAAGCATAAGAGTCGCGTATAAAAATATTTTCCCTATTTAGAGCTACTCTCCTCGCATATGGAGCTTTTACAAAATAAGTCAAAACAGCTACTTTTGGAATAGCAACAGATTGGCCAACAGATCTTAATTTTATATCGGATTCTTTAAGAACATTTATTTTTTTACTAAACAAAAGTGCAAGTGCTCGTTGTGGTGTAGCTAAAGAAAGTGGTTGAAAAGTAGAATTTAATATTAATGTCTTGTGAGTATTCACGTTACCCACGGTAAATAGCTCTCAGTGGATTAAGCTTGCATTTCTTGATTAATGACATCTTCTTCAACTTTAGTTAGTAAGTTTAAAAATCTTTCCTTATCAAGCTCAAATTTTGAGACATCTTCTTTTACTTCTTTAGCTATATCATCAATTGTTTCAAAGAATGCAAGTTGTCCAGACTTGAGTGCGTCAAAAACTTGGTCCTCTTCGACAGAGTAAATTGTCTCCCCATCGGAAACTAACTTTATTTCTGAAAGTTCAGAGATAAGATTTCCATTTTTAGATAAGTATTTCCATGCTCGCCTTACTCTTTGAATGCTCATTCCATTATCTAAGAGAGTTTTAACCACTCTTAGAGAAACTATGTCTCTGAATGAATAAAGTTTTGGAACACCGGGCTTGCCATTTGAAGACTGGATACTTGGTGACACAAGTTTAACTTTGTCCCAATATCTTAATTGGTGCGAAGTGCAACCAGTTAAATAACTTGCTTGCTTTGATGTAAAAGCATCTCTTTTCAAAACCTTACTCCTAAATAGTGATGTATATTAAATTTAATTAAATCTATTTAGTTTGTCTAGAAGTATCTTTATTTCTTATTACAGAATAAACCTGTTTGAAATTCCATTCATTTATATTCTCTGCTTTGAGCAATGCTTTGGTGTTTCTTACGAAGACATATCCAGATACTGCCATCAATGCAAAGCCAGCCATAGCAATAACCGGCTGTACGATGTAGCTTCCTAGCATTGTAAGTAATCCTAAAACAAAAGTACCAAAGGAAATAACAGATCTAGTTCTTGAAAAACTAGAAAGAGTTGATGTCTCTACTGTCTTAGCTAGATCCGGATCTTCTTTTGAAAGCTCCAGTTCAATCTGTTTTAATATTTCTTCTTCTTTTTTGTTTAATGCCATGTTTAGATTTTAATATAAATTGAAACTACCCTGTAATTATGAGCAATTTATTTTTAAGACATGGCGAGGTTCAAAATGTTAAAAATATTATGTATGGCGATATTCCAGGATACCGATTAAGTCTAGATGGAATCAAACAAGCGAGAAATGCTGGAAAATTTATCAACGAAAACTTTAAAATAGATAAAATTATCACCTCCCCTATTTTAAGAGCAAGAGAAACTTCAAAACTTGTATCTGAATTTTTAAAAGTTGAAATTGATATTTCTTATAATCTTTACGAATGGAGCGGAGTAACAGGTTGGTTGGGTACAACTTTTGATGAATTCTCTAAAACTAAGGACTACCCGAAATACTTAAATAATCCGCTTGAGGTTGAGAATACAACTGAAGATTTACAAATTGTTTTCGAAAGGGTTAATGTTGTTTATGAAAACTTCAATAATACATTATTTGTATCTCATCAAGATACGATCAGAGCTTTTACGTACTACAAAACTAAATCTGGTGTTTTCAATGAAAATAAACCGATGCATTGCGGAATACAAGAAATTAAAAATGGTGAACTATTAACTCATAATTATTGAGACATCGTTAGAAGATAATACAACAAAGTTAACGCTCCACCAAAAAACAATGAGAAACTAGAAATTCCAACCACAGGTTCAAGAAATTTAAAGAACTTAGATCTAAATATTTCTAAGTAGTTTTCAACTACAAACCTACTAAAAATAAATGCACCAAAACCCGCAACTATAAAATAAACGAAGCTCAATAATGTGATCCAAGGATTAACAATAACCATAATAAGCTAAACTTAATATCCTTATGAAATTTAGCAACAGATCTAAAGTAATTGTTTATCTTCTGACAACCTTTTTAGCTAGCTATATCGGCTACGTTTTAGGTAATGCCTTTTGTGCATCTGATTGTTTAACAGATATTTTATTAAATGTATTAATTTCAAATTCTGTTGCACTAGGTGGAGTTTTTGTTTTAGTTAATTTATCTGAAAAATCAATAACTGAATGGAATCAGATGTCAATGGAAGAAGAATAGTTAATAGCTTCAACTATAGAATCTACTTTATCAATCTCAACGTCTTTATGGAAAACTAATCTAATAATATCTTTTTTAATAAATCCAGAAATTATATTTTTTTCTTCCAATTTTTTTCTGAATATTTCAGCACTATCAGTTGTGTCAAATGAAAAAAATAACATATTAGTCCCTTTATAGGTGGCAGTATGAAAAGATCTATTATCTTTTTCAATTGAATTGTTTACATCAGATGCTTTCTTATGGTCTTCGAGAAGATGATCTCTATTCTCTATTGCATATCGTGCCGCAGAAGCAATAATACCGACTTGCCTCATCCCCCCTCCAAGTTTTTTTCTATACTCCCTAGCTTCATTAATAAAATTTTTATCACCCATAAGCATTGAGCCAATAGGCGCACCTAGTCCCTTTGAAAAACAAAAAGTTAAACTGTCGCAATATTTTCCATATTCTATAGATTGAGGATCGGTGAGTATCGCATGCCAAATTCTTGCACCGTCCATATGAAATTTCAATCCATTAGATTTCGAGATTTTAGATAAAGATTTAATGTGTTCAAAAGGAAGTATGCTTCCACCTGAAGCAAGGTGGGTATTTTCTGAAGCCAAAACTTTTATTAGCGGCTTGTTTACTTTCGACTCTTTTATTGTTTCTGAGAGGCTGTCCAGGTCATAAACTCCACTAGTGCTCTCAATGTCTCTAAATTGTGTTCTAGACAGGAAGGCCGCTGCACCATGCTCATAATTTTTGATATGTGAGTCTTTTGTAGTTATCACTTCTTCACCTGGATTACTGTGAATTAATAAGGAGATTTGATTTCCCATTAAACCTGAAGTTACAAAAAGACCACTTTCGAATCCCATAAGTTCAGAGCAGTACTCTTCAAGACTGTTTACAGTAGGATCCTCTTTATATTCATCATCACCTAGTTCAGCCTCTAATACTTTTTGTAACATTTCTTTAGAGGGCTTCGTAACAGTGTCAGAGCGTAAATCAATCATGATTATATTTTATCATCGAAAAAAATTTGCATGTTTTTCATAGCTTGTCTAATCCTTTGTTTATTTTCTACAAGTGCAATTCTGATATGCCCCTCCCCTTCGCTTCCAAATCCAATACCGGGAGAAATTGCGACATTTGATTTTTCTAAAACAGCTAACGAGAAATCCATAGATGTCTTTTTTGAAGCTAGCGGAATTTTTGCCCAGACAAACATTGTTGCGTTAGATTGGTAAACATCGAATCCAAGAGATTCTAGACTTTCAGTAACCAGTATTCTTCTTTCTCTGTAAATGTCTGAAACTTCTAATGGATATTCATCTAAGTCATTTATTGCAACTGTAGAAGCTATTTGAATTGGCTGAAATGTTCCATAATCAATATAGGACTTGAGTTTTGTTAATGCCTGTATAGCTTCCTTGTTTCCTATAGCAAACCCTACTCTCCAGCCAGCCATAGAATATCCCTTAGTAAGTGAGTACAACTCAACGGAGTTTGTTAATTCTTTATCTGATTGCAAAAGAGATGGGGGTCTTGGTCCGTCAAAATAAACATCCGAATATGCAAAATCATTTACTATAAGAAAATTGTGCTTTCGAGCAAGAAAAACTAGTTCCTCGTAAAAATCTTGTGTGACTGTAATTGTTGTAGGGTTATGAGGAAAAGATACTAAAACTACTTTTACATCTATTGTTGTCAGAACTTTTACTAACTCTGATAGAAAATCTTCAGGATTCAAGCATTTAATTTTTATGGGATTTCCTCCAGCAATCAGTGGAGCATAGTGATGTATCGGATAGCTTGGGTCGGGAACTACAATATTGTCACCCTTATCAAGAACAGACATGAGTAAATGTGTCAAACCTTCTTTGCTGCCAATAGTATTCACGATATTTTCACCCTCGTGCAAATCCACTTCATAGATTCTTTTGTACCTGTCTTTCATTGCGGTTCTTAAACCTAGTATTCCTTTTGAAACTGAATATTTATGATTTTTTTTATTCTGTGCCGATTCTATAAGCTTGTCAACAACTCTTGTATGGGTGGGAATATCTGGGTTACCATAACCTAGATCAATTACGTCTCTTCCATTTTTTCTCGCTTCTAGTTTCTGTTTATTAATTTCATTGAAAAGATACTCCGGAAAATTATTTACTAGTTTATTTGAAAAATTGCTCATGTGAAGATTTTATCTACCTCAGAGTAGAATTTCTTTGTATTTGTATCTTTTAATACAATTATCTTTTCAAAACTATCCGGTAGAATTGTACCAACATCACTAGGTTTTATACATTGACTAAATTTACCAAATATAGGGTCTTTTTTAGGAAGATCTTCCGAAAGGTTGATTAAATCTTGAGAATTTCCAAGCCATTGGTTAATTCCAATGGAGTATTTACTTACTAGTTCTATTTTTTTCTGTGAGGTACCTCCAAGAAATAAATTTCTTCCATCCAAGGAAAAGGTATATTCACTGATCAACTCAAAGATTATAGAATCTAAGTCATATGCATATTTTGGAGTTGTGTCTGTGTATTTATTGTCTCCAGTTCCTAGACCAAGTCTAAAATCTTGAATTTCCATAATTGGGTTAATAAAGTTAGAAAAAAATAAATCTTTTTTCCTACTATTAATATTAAGAACACAGAGACCTAGCTTGAAATTATTTTCGTGACTTTCTTGGAGTAATGACAATGCCTTTTTGATGTCATATACAGCCCTATTTTCGTCTACTGGGTTTACGGAATGATCAAACAAGTAAACACAGTCAACTTGATTTTTAGATAGATAACTTATTTTGTACTGATAATCTTTCTCGAAAAAACTTCCTGGAAGAAGTACGGAAATATTTTTATTCATTTTGAGCTATAAGTGCAGCACCAACTATCCCAGCTTCTCCTTTTTGAGTTGAGACTAATATTTGTGGAAAAACCCGTGATGGAAACTGAAATCTATTTTTGATATCTTGATTAATTAGAAGCACTAAATCATAAGGCTTGCCAGCCATAGAACCTCCGAGAATAAAAGCTTCATTGTCGAATATCTCAAAAAGACTGACTAAACCATTTGAAATATTTACAATTATTTTATCTCTTGTTGATGACTCCTCACTGTTTAACTCGATTGATCTATCAAAAATTATTGATCCAAGCTTTTCTTCAGAAAATTTCATTGCTAGTTCTGATTCTGGGTATTTTTTAGACAACCTTTTACATTCGTTTGTCCAAGCAGCTGCAGAAGTACTGGCTTCGAAACACCCAGTTTTTCCACAGTTACATAAATATTCCTCGTCACCCTTTGAGGTGAGCATATGGCCAACTTCACCTGCACTCCCAGAACCCCTAATTAGTTTTCCTCCAGCAATTATTCCACCACCTATCCCCGTACCGAAGGTAAGCATTATTAAATTAGAAAATTTATTTGAATAGTGCAGTAAATACTCACTATATGCCGCAACATTCCCGTCGTTATCAATAGAAAATTTTGAAAAATCAAAGCCATTTATTTTTGTGAAATCTATAGCATATTTCAAATTTGCACCCCAGAGGTAACTTGAATCTTGTTTATTCACAAAACCTGGCATCGCGATTGAAATTTTATCAAAACTATTTTGATTTGTAGAGATAATTTTATTGACTGTTTCTAAGAAACTATTTTCATCCCCAGGGGTAGTAATACTCCCTTTTAACAAGACTTCTGAGTATTCATTTACTATTCCATACTTAATAGTGGTACCGCCAACATCAAATGCTAAAATATTCACTGTAACAAAGATGTTAATTCTAAATAATTACTATTGGCTCTAAAATAACCAACATTCATGCACTCCGTACGACCTAGTCTCCACCTAGATGCTTGAGGTTGGTGAACGTCTCCAAAAATAGAAAATCTAGGTTCTTTCTCTAAAATGTAATCTTTTAAGCTGCTCCATCCTTGCTCCTCCTTGTTTGTTATAACATCTGTTATAAGCTCGCTCACAAATGGTGGGGCATGCGTGCATATTATGTCTACATGGCCTAATTTATTTAGTTTTAGTGAAAAAGATTCCTCAGAAATTTCACCTCGTGCATTAATCGGTGTCGGAACACCACCTCCTGCAAAACCTATTTTTAGATTTTTATATTCAAGAACTTTGCCGTCCACATAATTAACATTACTTGACATTGTCTCTTTGATTATATCTACGGAGTCTACATTTCCGGGAATTATCCAAACTTCAAACTTCTTAAGAGCATTAAAAACTTCTTTATATTGCCTATAGATTGCTAGTTCTAATTTTTCCTGTATCAAATCTGGGTTTTCCTCAAACATAGAAGACCAGAGTTTTCGTCTATCTTTAAAGTTATGATCTTTTCTTAATTGAACTAATTTTATAACAATTTCTTTTCCAAATACATCTTCTGCAATTCCTTGACCAGTTCTGTAGTCAATCCAATTAATTAAATCACCAAGAATAACAACTGGTTCTTTAGTGTCTGGAATATTCTTTATTGAGGCTAGTCCGTGATGAACGTCAGAAATAAAAAACATTCAACTATCCTGTCACTGCCCCTTCATCAGCTCCTTTTACAAGCTTTGAATACTTGTGAAGTACTCCAGATGTATACCTTGGTTCTGGGAGTTTATAATTTTTAGCTCTAGATACTTTTTCCTCTTCGTTTACATTGAGATTTAATTCTCTTTTAGAAAGATTGAGTTCTATCTGATCTCCATTTTGACATAAAGCTATTGGCCCTTCATCAACACTTTCTGGAGCAACATGGCCAATGCACAAACCTGTGGTTCCACCTGAAAATCTACCATCCGTAATAAGTAGCACATCTTTCCCAAGACCTGCACCTTTTATTGCAGCGGTAATCTGTAACATTTCTCTCATCCCCGGACCACCTTTAGGGCCCTCATTTCGTATAACAACAACATCACCTTTTTTAATCTGATTGTTAAATAAAGCTTCTAATGCTTCTTGTTCGCTTTCAAAAACATTGGCTGGACCTTTAAATGTATCAATTTCTATACCTGCTACTTTTACAACAGATCCATTAGGAGACAAGGAGCCATTTAGTATTGCAATCCCTCCCTCTTCTGAAATTGGATTATTTGGAAATGAAACGACATCTTGGTTTGTAGGGATTTCAACATTCTCAAGATTTTCACCAACAGTTTTTCCAGTTACTGTTAAGCAATTGCCGTCAATTAAATTATTTTCTAAAAGTATTTTTGAGACGACAGGAACTCCACCAATGTTGTCTAAATCGACCATGTGATATTTACCAAAAGGTTTCATGTCAGCTATGTGGGGAACACTTTTTCCAAGTTGGTCAAAGGTGTCTAAAGTTAAATCTACTTTTGCTTCATGGGCTATAGCCATTAAGTGTAATACGGCATTGGTGCTCCCCCCGAGAGCAAGTACAGTTGTTACAGCATTTTTAAATGCTTCAATGGTCATAATATCTCTAGGTTTAATATCATTTTTTAGAAGATAATTTAATTGTTTACCAGTTTTTTCAGCCTCAATCCGTAAACGTGAGTCTTCTGCTGGAAGTGAGGCTGTACCTGGTAAGCTCATTCCAATAGCTTCTCCAACTGAGGCCATTGTGTTGGCAGTAAACATTCCTGCGCAGGAGCCTTGCCCTGGACAAGCAGCACACTCTATCTCATATAGTTCATCCTCAGAAATTAGACCCTTTTCCATAGCTCCTATACCCTCAAATACATCAACTATTGAGATATCTTTACCTTTATAAGAACCGGGTAGGCTACTCCCGCCATATAAGAATATGGCTGGTCTATTAATTCTTGCTGCAGCCATAAGCATCCCTGGAAGAGATTTATCACAGCCTGCAATGGTAACCATGCCATCAAATCTTTCAGCATGCATTACTAATTCCACAGAATCAGTAATGACCTCACGAGAAACGAGTGAGGCCCTCATGCCTTCATGTCCCATTGAGATACCGTCAGAAACTGCGATTGTAGAAAAGATTAAACCTGCAGAATCTGGCCCATTGACTCCAATTTTTGCTTTTAAAGAAAGCTCTGGACCTGTTACATTGCATGGCGTTACCTCGTTACCAGCAGATACTATCCCGACTTGAAATTTATTAAAATCATCATCGCTTAAACCCACTGCTCTAAGCATGGCTCTTGCAGCAGATCGACCCGGACCTTGTGTTACATCATCTGAAAATTTTGTCATAAATTAAGAATAGTTTAACTGTTGTATAAAATCATTTTATTAGCCTTAGATATTCGTTCTTTACAAGGTCGCTCGTTTCAAGATCAACATCATAATAATTTTCAATATCTTTAAATTGAGATATTTTCCAGATAGCCCATATTGCATAAAAGCGAATAATTTCAGAATCAGATTTTAAGAGAGTATAAATTGCTTTAAGTGCATCTTCATCTGGATTATTTGCAAGTGCTATTAATGCATTTCTTTTAAGAAAGTCGCCATTTCTTTTTGGGATATAAAACCATGAATATTTATCAACCAAATCTTCATTTGACATGGTTAGGATTTTTTTTAAATCGACAGTATTCGTTTTTGAGATATTAAGATCCTTGGTCTGACCTGGTGGGCATGAAGTTAGGCATTCATCGCAGCCATAGAATCTATTACCTATATTTATTCTCATATCTTCTGGAATGATATCTGGAGATTGTAACCAATATGAAAGACACTTATTAGAGTCAAGTCTATATTCCTCATCTAATGCTCCCGTTGGACATGAGATTTGACACATATTACAGGTTCCACATGAGAATGATTTTTTTTCAGTATCTTTAAATCGTTTCTCAGTGTAAAGATTGCCAATTAACTGCCACGGACCTATTCCCGGTGATAACATCATTGTACTTTTTCCCTGCCATCCCAGTCCTGATGAGTTAAAAAATATTCTGTCGTAGTGTTGTGGACTGTCAATGAATTGTTGTGATTGAATCCCTTCATTGTTAAATAGATTTGTAAGTTTATTTATAAACTTATTTAGTGGTTTGTAATGATCTTCTGAAGCAAATAAAGCTATAGCCCCATCACCAGCCCTAAAAGAATGGCTGTTTGACGATTCTGGAAAGTAGTTATATGAAATTACTACACAAGACTTTGCCCATTCAAATTTATCACCAAGTCCAGAATACTGGGGATTTGAGAATGTAAATTTCATGTTTGCATGTCTATTATTAGATTTTGCTTCTTGGATTAATACTGATTTATCTATTAATGAAGGTAGCGAAATTACAGCTAGATTTATATTTTCTGGAACGTCTATATTATGACTTTCGAGATAATTAAATAGGTTTTTTTCTTTCATTTTTATCAGCATTAACTATAGTTAGATTTAATGAAAAAACTATATGTCTTAATTACATTATTAGTGTTAGTGCTTATGTAGCGCTCACTTTTTTGTGATGAGCGCCTCCCAAAAAAAAGGGAGGTTTTTTTTTAAGGATGTTATGGAAGATAAATTATTGTCAGGCGCTGAGCTTGTTATTAGAGGTTTGGAACATTTAAAAGTTTCTACCATTTTTGGGGTACCCGGTGGTGCAATCCTTCCAGCGTATGATCCACTTTACGACAGCCCTATAAGACATATTTTAGCTAGACACGAACAAGGATCGGGTCACATGGCTGAAGGTTACGCTCAGGCAACTGGTGAGTTAGGTGTAGTGATTGCTACTTCTGGACCCGGCGCTACTAACTTAATCACTTCATTAAACAATGCTTTAATGGATTCAACCCCTCTTCTAGCTATAACAGGTCAAGTTGCTACTGAAGCTATTGGTAATGATGCTTTCCAAGAGGCATACACAGTTGGTCTCACAATGGCAGCAACAAAGCATAATTATCTGATAACTGACGCTAGTGAGATTCCTCAAGTACTACTTGAGGCAAAACATATTGCTACTACTGGAAGACCAGGACCAGTACTAGTAGATATACCAAAAGATATTCTTAATCAAAAAGCAAAATGGATTGAGCCAAAGTTAATTGATTTACCAGGATATAAACCTACTCTTGACGCAAATCCAAAAATGATTCAACAAGCAGTTAATTTAATCAAAGACTCTAAGAAACCTCTTTTATATGTCGGTGGAGGAATTATTCACTCAAAGGCAAATATTGAGTTATTTGATCTAGCTGAAAAGTTTAACATACCAGTGGTTACGACTCTTATGGGTAGAGGTGCGTTTCCTGATGGTCATGAACTATGTTTAGGAATGCCAGGTATGCATGGGAACTATACCGCCACAACTTCGATTCAGAACTCAGATTTATTAATTGCAATAGGTGTAAGGTTTGATGATCGAGTAACAGCAAATCCAAAGTTTTTTGCTCAAAATGCAAAAGTTATTCATGCTGATATAGATCCAGCTGAAATTGGAAAAGTAAGAGATGCAGAAGTACCTATAGTTGGAGATGCAAAAAGTGTTATAAAAGGTCTTATTGATAAGCTTGCAGATACCAAACTAGAAACTTCCAACTGGATTCAAGAAATTAATGAAATGAGAGAAAGCTATCCCCTCACCTTCACACAAGATGAAGATGGTCCATTAAAAGTTCCTTACGTACTTGAAGAACTTCAAAAAATGTCAGAAGATGACTCAATTGTAGTTTCGGGGGTTGGTCAGCATCAAATGTGGATATCTTTACATTGGAAATTTACAAAACCAAACACTTGGTTAAATTCTGGAGGATTAGGAACCATGGGATACTCCCTGCCAGCAGCTATAGGAGCAAAAGCAGCATATCCTGATAGACAGGTTCTTTCTTTAGATGGAGACGGTTGTTTTCAGATGACTTGTCAGGAACTAATAACAGCTTCTACGGAAAACATCCCTCTGAAAATAGTTGTTTTCAATAATGGAAATCATGGAATGGTGAGACAGTGGCAAAAAATATTTTATAAAAATCGTTTTTCAGCTTCTGAACTTACCCATCACACCCCTGACTATGTAAAACTTGCTGAAGCTATGGGAGCTGTCGGACTAAGAATGGAACAAAAGTCGGAAGTAAAAGATGTATTTGAAAAAATGCTTGAAATTAATGATAAGCCGGTACTTGTCGACTGTGTTGTTGATCCAGATGATATGGTTTTTCCTATGGTTCCTGCTGGGGGTAGTAATGATGTAATCATCCTAAATGAAGAGGATTTGAAAAAAATATGAGTGAAAGAATTTTGAGCGTGCTTGTTGAAGACAAACCGGGTGTATTAGCAAGAATTTCTTCAACAATTTCAAGGAGAGGCTTTAATATTAATTCACTTTCCGTAGGTCCAACAAATATTGATGGAAGATCAAAGATGACAATTGTTACAGAGCTTGAATCGGTAGAGCAAGTAAAAAAACAGTTAAACAAATTAATAAATGTCATAAAAATCGTAGAACTAGATCCTGACAACACGATTGAATCCGAAGTACTGTTAATGAAAGTCTCAATCAACAAAGATTCTCAAACATCGGTTATAGAAAAAGCAAATTTATCAGGCGCAAAATCTGTTGATGTAGGACAGGATTATGCAGTTTTTGAGCTAACTGGTACTTCTAAAGAATTGAAAAAGTTTGAAAACCTAATGAAACCGTTTGGAATTATTGAAATGATTCGTGGCGGAAGAATAGCTATTCAATCTAATTTATAAAAAGGAGAAATTATATGGATACAAAAATCATTTATGATGATCAAATTAATCAGGACTTAATAAAAGAAAAGAAAGTTGCAGTAATTGGTTTTGGAAGCCAAGGACACGCTCATGCATTAAATCTTCACGAATCAGGAGTAGACGTAACTGTTGGGTTAAGAGAAACTTCTGAAACTTTTACAAGAGCAAAAGAAATGGGTCTAAATGTATCCAATGTTGAAGATGCTGTCTCAAATTCAGAAGTAGTAATGTTGCTACTTCCTGATCAATTAATGGCTGATGTTTACAACGAAATAATAGCTCCAGTCATGAAAGAAAATTCAACTTTATTTTTTGCGCATGGTTTTAATATTCATTTTAATGAAATAAAACCAAGAGAAGATATTTCAGTTGCTATGGTAGCTCCAAAAGGACCTGGTCACTTATTAAGAAGAACTTATGAAGAAGGTTCAGGCATGCCCTGCTTAGTAGCAGTAGAGAATGATACTAACGGAAACACACATGAGCTTGCACTCTCATATGCATCGGCAATTGGTGGCGGAAGAGCTGGAATTCTAGATACAACTTTTAAAGAAGAGACTGAGACTGATTTATTTGGAGAACAAGTTGTACTTTGTGGTGGCCTTACTGAATTAATCAAAAATGGATTTGAAACATTAGTTGAAGCTGGATATCAGCCTGAAAGCGCATATTTTGAAACTTTACATGAAGTTAAATTAATTGTTGACCTTATGTACGAAGGCGGTTTTGAGTGGATGAGACATTCAATTTCGGACACTGCAGAATATGGTGATTTTTCAAGGGGACCACGTATTGTAAATCAAGATACAAAGAAAGAAATGAAAAAAGTTCTTGAAGAAATTCAATCTGGTTCATTTGCAAAGGAATTTATGGCTCAATCAAGAGAAGGTTCTCCATTTTTAAATCAAAAAAGAGAAGAGGCTTCGCAACATCAAATTGAATCCGTTGGTAAAGAACTTAGATCTATGATGCCATTCTTGAGCGCAAAGGATGTTAAAAAAGACAAATGAGTGAAGATCAACTAATTATTTTTGACACCACTCTTAGAGATGGTGAACAGAGTCCAGGGATAGCTCTTACTCCCTCTGAAAAATTATTAATTGCTCAACAATTAGAAAAATTGAAAGTTGACGTCATTGAAGCTGGATTTGCAGCATCATCCCCTGGCGATTGGGATGGTGTGAACTTAATCGCTAAAAATATTCAAAATTCAACAATAGCCTCTCTAGCTAGGTGTGTTCCTGATGATATCGAAAAAGCATGGGAAGCTATCAAGGTTGCTAACAAATCAAGAATTCACGTCTTTACTTCCACCTCTGACATACACATGGAACACATGCTAAGAAAAACTAAAGAAGAAGTCCTCCATGATGCAAAAGAGTCAGTACGTTATGCAAAAAATTTATGTGATGATATTGAATTCTCAGCGCAAGATGCAACACGAACTGATAAAGATTTTCTTATAGAAATACTTAAAGTAGCAGTTGAAGAAGGTGCGACTACAATTAATGTTCCCGACACAGTAGGCTACGCCACACCTTCTGATTACTTAGAGCTCCTCAAGGGTGTTTACGATAAAGTTAAAGGTAAAAATGAAGATATTATTATTTCTACCCATTGTCACAATGATTTAGGCCTTGCTGTTGCAAACTCTTTAACAGCGATTAAAGCTGGAGCAAGACAGATTGAAGGTGCTATTAATGGTATTGGTGAAAGAGCTGGTAATACTTCTACTGAGGAAATAATAATGGCAGTGAAAACTAGACAAGATCAATATGGAGTTGATATTAATGCCGAAACAACTGAAATCTTAGAAACTTCAAGACTGGTATCAAAATTAACGGGGTATCCAGTTCAATATAATAAAGCAGTAGTTGGGAAGAATGCATTTAGTCATGAATCTGGAATTCATCAACATGGATATTTAAGAAATAGTATGACATATGAAATTATGACTCCAGATTCTGTTGGTCAAGAGGCAAAAATTATTCTTGGTAAGCATTCTGGACGTGCTGGATTTAAAGATGCATTAGACAAATTGAATATAGAATTAGATGAGGAAGCATTTAATTCAAGTTTTGATACTTTCAAGAAGCTAGCTGATAGAAAAGGTGAAATTGTTGAAAATGAACTTCGTGCAATTGTGGGACAAGTTGAAACATCTTCTTCAGAGATAAAATTAGTATCAGTTTCCGTAAATAGTAAAGATCAATATGCATCTGCTAGAGTTACTCTAGATGTCCACGGCAAAGAATTGACTGAGGAAGCTGAAGGAGATGGAATGATACATGCAGCATTTACAGCGGTTAAAAAAATATTAGAAACAGATGCGACTCTTATTGATTATAGAGTTGAAAGCATAACCAAAGGAGCTGATGCTACAGCCGAAATCGTAACAATAATAAATGATGGTCACAATTTGAAACAAGGAAGAGCAGTGTCAACTGATGTTGTACAGGGTTCAGTTGAATCCTTTTTAAATGCTCTGAATAGATAATGAAAGAATATAATATATCTCTTTTAGCAGGTGACGGGACAGGTCCAGAAGTAGTCAATGAAGCTGTAAAAGTTCTACAAAAAACTCAAGCAGATTATGGTATCAGTTTTAACTTTACAGTAAATGATCTTGGTGGTGAAAGATATTTAAAGACACAGGAACTTGTCACTGATAAAGATATCGAAGAACTTGGGAGCAGTGATTCTATTCTTCTTGGAGCTATAGGACACCCTGATGTAAAGCCCGGAATATTAGAACAAGGAATCTTATTAAAGCTAAGAAAAGAATTTGATCAGTACATAAATTTGCGTCCAGTTGTCTTATATCCGGGAGTCGAGACTCCCCTAGCGAATAAAAAACCTGAAGATATAAACTTTACTGTAGTCCGTGAGAACACTGAAGGCCTCTATGCTGGAGCTGGAGGATATATCCATTATGGTACAGAGAGTGAAGTTGCTACTCAGGAGTCAATAAACACATACAAAGCTATTCACCGATGTATTTTGTATGCATTTGAGTATGCCAAAAATAACAATAGAAAGAAAATTACTCTATGTGCAAAAACCAATGTTTTGACATATGCACATGATTTGTGGGAGCGGATATTTTACGATATTGCGAAAGATTACCCTGAGATAGAAACAGATTATGGACATGTTGATGCAGTTTGTATGTGGATGGTGAAAAATCCGGAATGGTTTGATGTTATAGTTACCGACAATATGTTTGGAGACATCATAACTGATTTAGGGGCAATGATCCAGGGTGGAATGGGAATAGCTGCTGGAGGTAATATTAATCCAGAGGGCGTATCTATGTTTGAACCTATTGGTGGCTCTGCACCTAAATATACAGGTAAAAATATTATCAATCCCCTTGCTTGCATTGCGGCTGCTTCAATGATGGTCACTCAATTAGGTGAATCTGATTATGGTCAAGCTATCGAAGATGCAATAATTGCTACAGCACAAAACTTAGACTCTCTTTCAGCTGGAAAAATGGGTCTTACAACTTCTGAAGTTGGAGATGCTGTATTGGAATCAATAAAAAACAAATAGCCATGGTCAGTGAAGAAACTACTCTTCAATCCTTATTAAGAAATCGTAAAATTGTTAGAAACTATAAAGAAAGCAAATTAGAATTTCCTCAACTCTCAGAAGTTGCTGAACATGCAATTAAAATACCGACTGCAGGTTTTTCCAGAGGAATAGAGATAGTTCATATTTCAGAGAAGGAAAATATTATAACTATTGCAAAATATTCAAATGAAGATTCCTATGTTGCTAAAGGATTCGAAAAATGGATATCAAAATCACTTTCTTTATTTTTAATAATTATAAATACTGAAGCTTATCACGATAGATACAGACAGTTAGACAAAAAGCGTGCAACAAATTCAGAAGACTGGTCAATACCTTACTGGTTTGTTGATGCTGGAGCGTCAATGATGAATTGTATGTTACTTATTGAAGAAATCGGACTTAAGAGTGGGTTCTTGGGTTCCCATAATATGGATATAGATAATATTAAAAATCACCTCTCTATACCAGATGATTACTTAATATTAGGTTTTGTAACTGCTGGAGTAGAAAAATCAGCCAATGTTAAAAAAAAGAATATAGCAAGGAAAAAATTAATACATAATGAATATTTCACCAAATAAATCCATCAGTTCTTTGACTAATCCGGAATTGAAATTTTTAATTTCGCTTACCAAAAATAAAAATAGAAAATCAGAGAATAAATCTTTAGCAGAAGGTTATAGAGAGAATAGGTCACTAATCTCATCTGACTACGAAATAGATACGCTTTACATATGTGAAGAATTGTTTATTGGAGAAAACAACTATGACTTGATAAGTCTGTTTAATAAAAAGAATGTTCGCATTGTTACTCTTACTAAAAGGGTCTTCGAAGCAGTTTCCTATAGAGACAGACCTGATGGCATAATTTCTTTATTTATTCAGAAAAATTTAATGGTTAGCGAAGATACAGTCGAAGGACCAATTTTGATTGCAGATCAAATTGAGAAGCCTGGAAACTTAGGAACTATGATAAGAACTGCCAAGTCTTTAGGCATAGAGAATATATTTTGTAGTGATGAAATTACTGATTTTTATAATCCAAATGTTGTCAGAGCCTCAATTGGTCACATGTTCACACTAAATTTACTGAGCGATAGTACAGAAAATATAATCAAACTTCTTAAAAAACATAATTATCAAATTATTTTAATGGATCCAGATTCAGAAAAACTTATTAATAATTTCCAACCCGAAAATAATTTCGCATTGGTTATTGGCTCTGAGCAATATGGTATTTCCAAAAAATGGCATGAGACTGAATGTACCAAACTTAAAATAGATTCATTGAACGACGTAGATTCCATAAATGCATCAACTGCTGCGGCAATTTCAATGTGGGAGTTACTAAAATAAGAAATATGGATAATTCCATTTGCATACTTGACATAGAGACTACTGGATTTGAACCAGGTGAAGCTGAAATTATTGAACTATTTATTTTAAAGATTATAAATGAAGAAATTATTGATGAGTTTTATTCACTTTTCAAACCTACTATTTCAATTAAAAATTCCCACATTCATGGTATTACTGATGAAAAAGTTCAGAATTCCCCATCTATTGAGGACAAATCTAGCGACATCTTAAGCTTTATTGGAAAATCTGTATTACTTGGACACAACATAGATAATTTTGATTTAAAGTTCTTGAACTATTTTCTAAAAAAAGAACTTCCAAACCAAACAATTGATACCTTAAATATCAGTAGGTCGAAACTTGGAAATAAAGTTAAAAATCATAAATTAATGACATTAGCTGAGTACTTCAATGTAGTTAGCCCAACTCATACTGCTAGAGACGATGTAATGACAACTTTTGAGGTTTATAAAAAACTATCCTCAATACAATAATCTTGTGAGTATAAATTATTTAAATGTAAAAAACCTAACACTTGGTTACGGAAATAATATTGTTATTAATAATATTAATTTGTCACTTAAGAGCAATAAAAACTATCAAATAATTGGTGGTAACGGTGTAGGCAAATCCACACTATTAAGTTTTATTTCAAACAATTTTCAGGGAAATATGTTCAATTCAATTATCGAGTCTGAGCAAATGCGAATATTAGAGATTTCCAATGAACCAACAGTAAATTTAACCTTATCTTTGCTGGAAAACTGTGTTTATTTTACTCAAGAAGCAATGCAAGAAGATAAAATTCAAAAACTCCTAAAAGAGTATGGGATGCACAGCTTCATGAATGATTTAGTTAAAAATTTTTCAAGTGGAATGGTGAAGCGTTCGGAGCTTGCCATAGCTAAAATGATCGATCCAGAAATACTATGTATTGATGAACCGTTAAATTATCTAGACAAAGAGGGAGTAGAGCTTTTAACAAAACTGCTAAAAAGCAGATTCGAAGTAGGTAAAAGCAACATTTTAGCCTCCCAAGATTCGTTAAATATTTTTGAAGATAACTATGAAACGATTGATTTGAATGTTTATTAATAATTTTTTAATTAAGAAGGAACTTCTAAATGAATATAGAAACAATACATCTTTATTTTTAATAACTCCCACTATTGTTGTTTTAGTTTTAGTTTTTCCTATTTTATCTGAGAACAGATTTGTCGTTGATGATGACTTCTTCATAATCAATCAATTATTGTTTTTGCTATTTTTCACCACATTATTTTCCATAAGAAATCCACTTAACCAAGCTAAGCTTCGTCGGGAATTAAATTTTGCAAATATAGAGCGACATTATTTTTTCAGATGTAAAACAATTTCAGAATTTATAATATATTTCCCACAAGCATTGATCTTATTGGCTTTATTTTCAGTGTTTACAAACACAGGTATAAAAAGTAACCCCATCTACTTTGTAGTCTCTATTGTTTTCTTTTCAGTAAATTCAATAATGATAAATATAATTTTTCAAATGTTTACAGCTTTTAGTAATAGATTTGTTCAATTCATACTTATGGTGCCTGTTTTTATGTCATTATCTTTCTTTGTTGCCCCAATCTGGTTAGGTATAAATCCAAATTTAACTAATATTTACTTAGTGATGTATTTAGGAATTACTTTATTAATTTCTGCTTACACTAACTGGATCTTACAGAAAGATTTGAAATGATATTTTATGGCTCTTTAATATTATGGGCTCTCACAGTGGCTTTTGGTCCATATGATGTAACTCAAGGTATTTCATCTAAGCTTCTTTATGTACACGTACCTACTGTTTGGATAGCATATTTAGGCTACTCACTCACTTTTGTTTACTCATTGCTGTATATAGTTAAAAAAGATCATAAATATGATGTACTAGCCTCTTCGAATGCAAAATCAGGAGTTTTATTTACAGTAACCACCTTGATTGCCGGTTCAGCTTGGGGAAAAGCAACATGGGGTACTTGGTGGGTTTGGGGGGATGCAAGATTAAATTTAACAGCAATACTTTTACTTGTATATTTAGGTTATTTAGCTTCTCGCAAATTCACTGATGACCTTGGTAAGACATCAAGAAACTCGGCTTTCATTGGTATATTTGGAATCATTCAGCTTCCAATATTACATTTTAGTGTAATTTGGTGGAGGTCCGTTCACCAACAAGCATCTATTTTAAGTCAGGAGGCTGTTTCTACAGGAAGCGCGCCGATGTCATCAGATATTCTCACTACCCTACTTATTTCAGTACTTTTAGTCACATTATTACATTTCTCACTTTTAAAAAGATTTAAAATTTCAGCCGACACTTTATGGAATGATTACCTGAATCCAAAGAACAGAGTTAAAATCTAATCAAGTGAACAAAAATTTTGTATTAATTCTATTAGGAATATCGTTAGTAACTTATTCAAGTATTCAAATAGCTTCGAATAATACTATTTTTTACTACACAACAAGTGAAGCATTTGAAAACATTGATGTTTCTCAATCTGAGAGAATAAAACTTGGAGGGTTCGTAGAGGTTAATTCAATATCAAAAACACCTAATGCCGAGACAAAGTTTACGATAACCGATGGAAATAAAAAAGTTGGTATAGTTTTTGATGGATTTATACCAGAACTTTTTCAAGAAGAAATGGGAGTAATCCTTGATGGATACTTCATAAATCAGGTTTTTTATTCTGATGATATGTTGGTGAAACATGACAATGAATACATTTCTGAAGATGGCCAGAGTTATGATGTTGAAAATTATTCAGAATGATTTCTAGTATAGGCCTTATCATAAGCTGGTTATGCTTACTAAATCTAATAATACTTTTAGTATCAAGTAACAAATTTCGTATTCAGTTATTAATAAGATTAAATCTACTCTTAAACTTTTTGCTATTTTGCATCTTAGAGATTGCATTGTTTATTGATGATTTTTCTATAAGTTATGTTGCCAATTATTCAGCAAAGAGTACACCTCCCGTTTACAAATTTGCTTCTTTGTGGGGTTCTTTAGATGGCTCCATTCTTCTATGGAATCTAGTTCTGGGAGCCTATTTTTTGATATACATAAAATACTATAAAAAGAATACCAATAATTCAGATATTAAAATATTTACAACAATCATTATCTTTTTTACAAGCTACACGATATTTAGTTCGTCTCCATTTGCAGGTTGTGTTGAATTAGCTTCAGTAGGTTGTCAGTCTTCATCACTACTGCCCTTTCAAGATCTAGTTTCTTCACTGGAGGGAAGGGGTCCTAACCCACTTCTGCAGAATCATCCCCTGATGGCAATTCACCCACCAATTTTATATTTTGGATATATCGGCTTAGTTTTACCTTTTGTAATTACGACAAGTTATTTTTTTAGAAAAGATACTTCAAGTAATTGGGTCCAACTAGCCTCCGACTCAACTTTTTATCCTTGGTTATTCTTAACTGCCGGAATAACACTTGGTGCAGCTTGGTCATATGAAGTTCTGGGATGGGGTGGATATTGGGCTTGGGATCCAGTAGAAAATGTTTCTTTCATTCCGTGGCTCCTTGCTACCGCCTTTCTTCACTCTTCTAAGACACAGGTGAATGAATCTGCTCTCTTAAATTGGAATTACTTCCTTGGTGGTTTAATGTTTTTATCAACAATTTTTGGTACATTCATTACTCGCTCAGGAGTATTGATTTCGGTTCATGCTTTTTCTAATGGAAATATAGGTGTTTTTCTTCTTTCTGGATTAGCCTTTTTTACGTTATTTTTTCTATACTCAGGATCTAAAAATATTAAATATTTTTCGACATCAAAAAAAATTAAATATATCTTTGGAAAATCTTCATTTTTTATAGCTAATAACATACTACTTTTTGTGTCTGCATTAATTGTTTTTATTGGAACCATTTATCCGATATTTTATGAAACTTTGTATCAAAGACAGCTGACGATAGGAAGAACCTTTTTTGATATCTTAATTGGACCTATTTTGATTATGTTAATTTTCCTAATGATATTTTCGACAAAAATTACCATAAAGAATATTAACTTTAATAGATGGCTCCAAACTAATCTTAAAATTATCAACTCATCATTGATATCGACTATTTTCTTCTCTTACGTATACCAACTAAATTATTTAAGTATATTGAGTCTGTTTGGATCAACTATGCTAGTTATCACAGTTCTTTTAAACCTCGTTCAAGAGAAAAGATTACATAAAATTAAGGGTTCTTACTGGTCCGGACAAATTGCACATTTAGGGATTGGTCTTTTTGCTGTAGGTTTGTTGCTAAATGTAAGTCAAAGCTACTCTGACGAATTCATAACTAGTGAAGGTTCAATAATAACTTTCGGAAATAATAATTACATGATTGAAAAGTCCTATGAGGTTAGAAGAGATGAAAAAGATGTTATAAATTTACCAATAAAGTCTAATGATAAATATAAAAATGCATCTTTGAATATATTTAGAAACTCATCTCAACAGGCCATAAGTTCACCAGCAATATTTCGCGATTTAGAATCTGATACCTACGTGACTATTAAATTTATTGATGCGAATAGCTATAAATTAATATTTAGAAAAAATTATGGAATATTAATAATGTGGATGGGGTTAGCTCTAAGCACTCTCTCTGTAATTCCAAGAATTAGGGCAAATGAAAAATAGATACACTCTTGGAATACTATTGATAGTTTTGCTGCTACTTCCAAATCTTTATGAAGATGCTGACTCAAGGTTTGAGGCTTGGAGTAAAAATTTACTATGCCCAGTATGCCAAGGTGAGACTATTTTTGACTCCCCATCGGAATATGCAGATGATATGCGATCAATCCTAAGGGAACAAATAGATAAAGATTTATCGGATGATGAAATCTTTACTTACTGGGTATCAAGATTTGGTGAAAGAATAATTACCAATCCTCAAAACAAAAATTTTGAAATAATTCTTATACCCTTAATATTATCAATATTTTTTGTAGCTATGTTCATAAAGAAGGTTCTTAAATGAACAAATGGGTATTTTCGTTAGTAGCTACCTTCAGTGTCTTTTTAATAATATTTATAAATCTAAATGACAATTCACAATCATCAATTAGGACAAACACTGAACTTGATAATGTTACAAATGAAGAAATGGAAATTGTTGTAGCAGATAATCCTGATATATTTGCTATGAGGATTGCTTTAGCAAATAGGTATTTTGATGAAGTTAACTATTCAAAAGCCCTACCCCACTTCATGTATGTCGCTGAAAATAGTGATGAGATTGAACTCAAAAGTTATGCTCTAGCCCAAATAGGTTGGATGGTCTACGAGTCAGGAAATAAAGAAGTTGCTATAAATTACTTCGATGAATCTTTAACTATTAATCCTAATTCTTTAATCTCTAAATCTTATCTTGGCGTTCTATATCTTCAGCAAGCAGAAACAGAGGACCTGGGAATGAAGTTAATTACAGATTTACTTCTACTCGATTCTCTCAGTGATGAAGATAGAAATTTTTTAAAAGAGATAGTATCAACCTATGAAAATTAAATTTTTAATCTTTTTTTTAATATTTACTTTTTGCTCGAGTTCAGAAATTACATCAGAAAGTATTGAAATCCAAGATTTTCAAATTCAAGAACTTACCTATTTAGAATCAAATAAAAATGCTGAGTTAGATAATGAATTTTTAATTATTAACTACTGGGCATCTTGGTGTTTGGAGTGTATTGAAGAACATGATCTATTAATTTCTCTTAACGAGATTAAATCTTTTGAGGGGAAGGTAGTGCTAATTAGTTTTCAAGATAATACTTCTAACTCAAAGGAATTTCTTAATAAATATGGATATGGCAATTTAATTTATTTAACTGATGTTAAAAGTAAGTTTGCTATTAATTCTGGTGTGTTTGGGGTTCCTGAAACACATATCATTCAAAATGGAGTAATTATTAGAAAATATCTAGGACCACTATCTTTTGGGGATGTTGAAGAAATAATATTTTTATATTCATAAGTAATAAATATTTGACTAGAGTTATTTTTGAGATGGATAATCGCGATTTATCGAGGAAAGTCCGGACACTATAGAGCAGAGAGCTGGGTAACTCCCAGGCAAGTAATTGACGGAAAGTGCAACAGAAAATATACCGCTTACGTAAGTAAGTAAGGGTGAAAAGGTGGTGTAAGAGACTACCAGTAATTTAAGTAATTAAATTAGCTTGTAAACCCCTCTCAGTGCAATATCAAGAAGCAATTAGCTTGCTCGGCTAATAATTGCGGGTAGATAGCTAGATGTATTTGGTAACAAATATACAAGATGGATGATTATCTTACATTAATTTGTAAACAGAATCCGGCTTACAATCTCAAAAACCAGGGTGTCTCTTTTAGAGGCACCCACCTAAAATTAATTATTTGTTAACCTAAAGTGATGACAAAATTTGCATATTTTTTAGGATCAGAACAGTGGCAACCAGAAATATTAATTGACCATGCAAAACTAGCACAAGAAGTTGGTTTTGATATGGTAACAATATCAGAACATTTTCATCCATGGGTTGATGATTATTCGGCATCAAACTTCACATGGTCTACATTGGGTGCTCTAGCTAATAGCACTCCTGAGTTAGATTTAGGTACTGGAGTAACCACACCACTATGGAGAATGCATCCAGGAGTTGTTGCACAAGCATCTGCAACTGTCGACAGATTATCCAATTCGACTTTTCATCTAGGAGTAGGAACAGGTGAAAATATGAACGAAGGACCATTAGGATATAATTTTCCAAAATACGATGAAAGAGCTTCAAGAATGAAAGAGGCTTTAACTATTATTAGGAGACTACTAAATGGTGAAAAACTTGACTTTGAGGGTGAATTCTATAACACTAAGGGTGCCAAATTATACTCCCCTCCTTTAAAAGATGTTCCAATTTGGCTTGCTGCTGGTGGTCCAAAGTCTTCTCATCTCGCTGCTGAGTATGCTGATGGACTCATGATTAGTGTGAAAAATCCAGAAGATGCATATGAAAGAGTTATCAATCCAGCAAAAATAAAAACTGACGAACTTGGAAAATCAGATCTAAGAATTCACACATATAGGTGGACAATGTTTGCAGATAATGACGAGGATGCATGGGAATCTTTGAAGTCATGGAGAGGACTAAGGGCACCAAATAGACTTCAAGAAATTGATCCACAAGCTCTTAGGGAGCAGGCTGATGCATTACCAAAAGAAGAAATCATGTCCAAATTTTCCCGAGCAGGAAGTGTAGAAGAATTAATTGATATATATGCACCTCTTGTAGATGATTTTGGTTCAGAAATAGTTACCATTCAAATATCGTCCGTTAATCAAGAAGAGACAATCAAATTGCTTGGTAAAGAATTATTGCCAAGGCTCAAGAAATAAATTGTTACCATTATTTATAATTGGATCAATTGGTGGTTTTCTTTCTGGAGTATTAGGTATTGGTGGAGGCGTAGTATTCGTCCCTCTCTTAACTTACTTTACAGACCAAGATTTTAAAATAAATACAGGAATCTCATCAATGGCAGTAGTATTTGTTGCTACTACAAGCAGTATTACTTATATCTCGAATGGTCAGTCATTTTCTATTTATATTTTATATTTAATTTTTGGTGGGATATTGGGTGGCTATCTTGGAAGTAAACTCACATTTCAATTAGATACAAAGACATTGCAAAGAATATTTGCGGTGTTACTTTTAGTTGTGTCATATAGGATGATATCTACGTCAGGCTACTCTTCGCAATATGAGGAGAATATTTTCTTATACTTACTTATAGGTGTATTTTCTGGAATACTATCAGGTCTACTTGGTATCGGTGGAGGAATAGTAAGGATTCCTTTGTTAATCTTTTTTGGTGGTTTAGGAAATTTACCAGCACAAGGCTTTTCATTAATAGCAACTGTTCCCACTGCACTTACGGCAGCATATACAAAACTGAAAAATGATCGAGAATTCGCAAAAAGAGGTTGTATTGTTGGAATTTCCGGCATATTGGGATCGGTGTTTGGAGGTAATTTAGCATTTGAATTACCACAAGAATTTCTGAACACATCATTCGCAATATTTTTATTATTGGTGAGTATAAATATGCTCGTTAAAACTTCTAAATAATTCCACTTCTTATAAAAGTTTTGAATGAGTTATCTTTCATTTTGTAAATGACATATGCGACACCTATTAATTCCTGAATGATAGTTAACGGGATACTCTTGTTGAACATTTCATTGCTTTCAAAAGGAAGGGGGAATAAAAAAGTAGATTGATCTAGCCACATGAAATCTAAAAACAAATGTAGGTAAGTACCTATTGAAAATAGTAATAAGTTTTTTCTAGTTTTTGAACCCCTCTTAGTTAAAAGCATTATCGAAAACATAGTGAAAACTGAGAGTAATAATGAATGCGTTACAAATTTTTGGTCTTTACCAATAGGCTGGACAGCCAAAAGAATATCCATAACATCTAAAATCAAAAGACCTACAATTAAAAACCTTAAGTCAGCATTTTTATCTTTAAAAATATATTTAAAAATGATAACTCCAACACCAATAAACCAAAAAAACATTATTTATCCAGTGCTAAGTTAGCTAGTTCATCTGCTCTTTTATTGTTTTCTCTGTATACATGCTCTATTGTAAAATTCTCTATTTTAAAAATTAAGGCTTTAGCATGCCCATGTAATTCCTTTAGATGTTCTGACTTTACTTTAAAATTACCAACTATTTGCTCCACCACTAGTTTTGAGTCTAGGTAAAACCTAGCTGATTGAATATTGTTATCAGTGCAATATTGTAAACCATCTATTAAAGCCTGATATTCGGCCACATTATTAGTAGCTATTCCTATTTTTCTAGAAATAACTTTAATTTCAAGATTCTCATGACTAATCGAAACTCCCACTGAAGCTTCTCCTGGATTAGATCTTGAAGCACCGTCACAATATACATCTAGTATCAAACTAGAACACCATCACAATAAGGGCACTGCTGAAACTCTGTTGCAGATATTGCATCTAACTCACTAGTAGTTAAATCTACACCGCAACAGCCACACTGATTATTTTCAAGTTTATAAGCAGCCACGACATCTACTCCTCTAGTTTTTAGTTCATCGTAAAGTTCTTGTATTTTCAATGGAAAATTAGTAATAAATTCTTTTTTTTCTAATTCGTATAAGCTAAGCTTTTCATCAATAGCCGTCCACTCATCTTTAACTAATTTAGAAGTTCTTACTAAATCCTGTTTAACATCATTTAATGATTCATTTAATAACTGCATTTCCTTAATTTCATCTTCATTATTTCTATCATGAATAATTTTTTTCTTTTCTAATTGAGATACTTGTGATTGACTTGACTCTTTCTGTTTTGTATAGTTCAAAAGTTCGTTTGCATCTAAAGATTTATCTTCAAGTTTAATATTTATACTAGAAATCTTTTGAAGAATAGAGTCGCTAGTTTTTGAAATTTCTTCAATATCTTTAAAGTAACTTCCCATAATGTTCTTTTGTGTTTCAATTTTTTTATTAACTTCATTAAACTCAGACTCTAAAGCCATTAATCTCTCAACATTTTCACTCCCCTTTTTATCAACTTCGAGTTTGTATATCTTGTTATCAATTTCTTGAAGCTCTATGAGATTACTGAGTAAAAATGGTTCATTCATAATATTTGTTGTATAAATATTTTATGTCTATTTTTAGAACTTTGCTTAGTTTGTCAGTAAAACCTTGCATGCCAGGTTTCTCTGTTGATATGTGATTTAATTGTATAAATCCCATGTTGTATTCATCTGTCAGTAGGAAATGATGGTGTGAAGCATCCCCAGTTATAAAAACGTCTGTTTTGCCTAATATTTCATCTAAAAATTGTGTGCCTGAACCCGGAACAAAAGCAATTTTTTCAATATTCTTTAGGTTATGATAATGGTTGTTTGTTCTAACAATTTTTGTATGAAGTTCATTTTCTATCAGGGCGGTTAGAGAATTTGCATCATGATTTTTAATTTTGCCAATTTTTCCTACTCCTTTTCCTGGTGAGGTTTCTCCAAAAATTTGGACATCTGTTAAATTAAATATTTTTGTTAAAGTGTCACTATTTCCACCTATGCAAACATCTTGAGCTGTGTGTATCGATATGACATTGATATTTTCTTTGTAATAATCAAGAGATAGCTTTGAAAGCATTAAATCTTCATTTAGATCATCAAATTTTTTGTATGTTGCTGGATGGTATGAAATGACTGTATTTATATTCTTTTCTTTGCAGTAATCAAGAGTAGATTTTTCTAAATCGTGACTAACAATGATTCCAGAAACATCGTTTGTCCCAGATCCAATAAGTAGACCTACTTTATCATCATCAAATGCATCCTTAAAAGGACAGATCTTGTTGACTACATCGAGTAAATCAAATACTTTCACTCAATTAATAGTAATAACTAAATCTATAAAGATTTAGCAGTTTTTTTATTATGATAATTGGCCCACAAAACAAGTAGCGTAGGGAGAATTAGAATTGAGGCAACTAATGCAAATCCTATAGAAACTAATACAACTTGACCCATTTGTTGAAATGGTTTTAGTGTTGAGGTTGTCAGAATTCCGAATCCAGCCATTGTTGTAAATGCTGAACCAAATAATGAACCTCCTGTTGTTTTAAGAGTTGATGTAATTGCAGATACAGGATTTGAGTCTTTAGTCAAAGCTTCTCTGAATCGATTAGTGACATGTATTACAAATGGAACCCCGATTCCAATTGCTATACCTGTTAAAGTTGCTGTTACCGGATTTAAAGGTATTTCTAATAAGCCCATTCCTAAATATGTACCCATAACGATAGCTATAACAGGAAATATAGTAACTACACCTAAAAATGGTCTCCTCAAGTCAATCCAATAATAGATTATTAAAAACAGCATAGAGGAAAGTATTGCAAAAATTAATGACTGGAATTGTGAGGCTGATATTAAATCGCTCACACTGTTTGTTACAATACTGTCATTTGTTGCAGCTACGTCGACTCCAAGATCTGTAACTTGAGCAAAAGCACTGTATATATCTTCGGTAAGCTGTCTAGAACCTTCTGAACCAGCTGAAGTTGTAATTTTTATTTGTTGTGCAGTAAATATTCCCTCATCGTTTAAATAGAGAGAACCACCAAAAGTTGCTGGGTCCATAGTCAAAAGAGATTTGTAAAGTGAATCAACATCACCAGTAGTTGATACTTTAAGTGCATCCATTCCTTCCCCAGTCATGAGTTGAACGCCGTATGACATTAATCCTGAAATAAGATTCATATCAGGTGCTTGAGGAGGTGCACCTGGTGTAGCATCTTGGGGTGCTAACATTGCTCCAAGGGATGCCACTACAGATTCATTTGCAACATTTTCACCAAAAACTACCACATTGTCAGCAGTAGCTAAATTATTAATTGCATCAATAATTGCATTATGGATTTCTGGAGTAGCTAAATCTTGGCCTTCAAGTAAAACGGTTGTAGTCTCTCCAAACCCACCACCAAATTCATCAGTCAAGACTGCAAGTGTAGCCACAACTGGATCATCTTCAGGAAGAAAATCAGTGAAATTAAATACTGTATCCAAATTAGTAAAACTAACATAACCGTAACTGGAGATACCCAAGAGTAAAGCTATGCTAATAAGTTTTAATTTTCTAGGAATAATAGAGCTTGCACCGGCAACTTTATTAAGGACACTTTCACCCGATGAGGAGAAAGCTTCCCTATTTATAGAATCTTTTTTCTCAGCCTTTTTGTCTAATAAAGACCTAATTGCAGGAACAAAGGTCATGACTAGTAGTAAGGCAAATAAAATCCCAAACGAAACAGTTATTCCAAAATCTTTAAATTCAGGTAGTGGTGATACAACATTTGAAAGGAAACCAACAATTGTAGCTAAGGTAGCAAGCGTCAAGGCTATACCAACAGAACTTAAAGTATTCTTTGTAGAGTCTTTTACAGATAAACCCTCTCCCAGTTCTTCTCGATATCTTCCTGTAAAGTGAATTGCATAATCAACTCCTAAACCAATTAAAAGAATAGGTGCTATTTGTGATATCTGATTTGGGGGTCCAATTATATTAAGGAATCCGGGACCTAAAAGTGTTCCAATTCCCTGCATCCATAAAATTGAGAGAAGTATAGTCCCAAGACTTAATAACAAATCACTTAAAGTTCTTCTGGATGATTTAAAAAATCCGTAGCCTTTTCTTGGTCTAATGAAAAATATATATGCTAAAACACCAAGGATGATTAAGAAAGCTTTACCAAATAAAATACCTATTTCAGTCAAGAAGTCTCCACCGTCATTACCTAGTAAAAGTCCAAAAGAAAATCCACTTACCTCAATATTTTCAAAATTACTACTTATTAAACTTAGTTCTTCGCTTAGTTGAACTTCCATACGTGGTTGCTCGATGAATGCGCCATCACTACCACCAAAGTTTTGTGCGATTTTAGCTGAATCAATTGTAATTATGGCAAGGCCGGCTGTGGAAGTTACTTCATCTGCATCATAGTTTTCAGAAAGTAATGCAGATGCAAAAGCCTGAAACTCTGGAGGCATTTGTGCTGAAGCTGATTTGTACGCTTGTTTAAATTGCTCATCATTCATTTGATCAATGCTAAACATTGGATTGAAAGCTCTGGCGAAATCAATTGGTCCAAAAAATCCTTGTAGCGCCCCTTGGCCGGGTTGGCTAACAAGATACTCGGAAATTTCACTTGTTGCCACAACTTGTTGAATTTCAAGCCAGGCTTTATAACCATCTACAGTTAAAACATCATCACCAGTAATTATTACTTGAAAAACACTTTGACCACCTGAAGAAGCAAAGTAATCACCTAATTTTGATTGTGCTTGAATTTCTGGTGTGTCAAGTTCGCCACCAAAACTTGTACTGAGTTCTTCCGCTTGAGAAGACATGTATCCAAAAAAACCTGTTAGTAAAAGAACCACCAAAATAGTTACGATTGGTCTTTTAGTAGCGGCAGAACCAAAAAAGTTTGTTAGCAACTTCATTAAATTTTCTCCATTTATTAAACTTTTTTTATCTTAATAATTCTCTTGTTTAATCAGTACCTTAGGGTAAAAAAATTATCAGAAGCTTCACAGGTAATCTCTAGAACGTATAGTTTCTACTTACTGTAAAATTATATTTATGAAAAAATACTTCTGGTTTATGTTATTGACTGCAGTTTGTATTCCTTCTGTTGCAAATGCACATGAAGAAATCAATAGGGAGCCAAAGAATCGTATTGATAATTATCAGACAATTACTATTTCTCAATCAGGAAGTTTGTTTTACAGTGTAACTAATGAAATAATTCAAGGTGTTAATAATCTCAACTCTAATTTAAGTTTTATAGGTAGAGCAAATGTTGGCTTAGAGAAAATAACTGATAATTTTGGTAATGAAAAAATTACAACTAAAAATGATTACCTTTATAGTATTTCGGTCAAAACAGTTGAAAAAGATTTTGTAAATTATATATACCCAAATGATATCTCGAACAAAATAATTTCAGATTTTATAATTATCTCTGAACTCACAGCAAATCTTTACTCTATTGAAGTTGAAGACATAATTCACTTAGTAGGACTTAATGGAGAATCTTTAGAAATAGTTGTTGGAGATATTGTTCCAGATTCAAAATTGGGATGGTTTGAAGCAGTGGTTAGTAAAGAAACAGGGTTCAAGCTAGGTATTTTTAGAAATATTCAGGCAATAATATGGGATAATAAGATTACTGAAAATCATCTGATTGAAATTTATAGAAATATAAAATATAAAAAAATCAAAGTCTCTGATAAAAGCTCTAAGCCTAACAAAAATTGGGTACTCCCAAATGCACTAGTCAAAGAAATGTTTGGAGATTTCCAAATTAAAGAAAGAGACGGTACCTGGATTATTACGGAACCAAAGTGGAGAGAAGAAAATATTCAAACAATTAAAATGCCAATTATTGGTAGAACTACATGTCATAGATTAATGTGGGAACCACTCAGAGGAGCATTAAACCAGGTCAAGGAAGAAGGTTTGGCAAATACACTTTACCTAGATGAGTTTAAAACTTCGGGTGGATGTTACGCTCCTAGGAGAATTTCACGCTTTGATGCAGGGGGTTCTTTATCAAGACATGCATGGGGTATAGCAATAGATATCAATACAAAGTCTGGATATGTTCCACGAGTGGTTGAAATCTTTAATTCCTGGGGCTTCGCTTGGGGTGGTACTTGGACATCACCAGATGAAATGCATTTTGAACTTAGGGACTTATCAGCCAGTATTTCGAAGACCGGCGGCTAATCCATTTATTGATAAAAGCAGAGATGTTTTTTCTTCTTCGGTTATTTCTTTATCTGAGAGCTTCTTCATTAAAAGTATCTGTATCAATGAAAGAGGATCTAAATAAGCATTTCTAATTTTTAGTGTATTTTTTAGAATTGGATTATCTTCTAATAGCTCAACATTGTTAGTAACAAGTCTTATAGCCTTATTGACTTTCTTCAATTCTTTAGATATTTCATCAAACAAATACTTGTACTCTTCATCTAAAAGTTCTTGAACATACATTTTTGATATCAACAAATCTGACTTCACAACTGTCATTTCAATGTTGCTGATAAGATTTTGTAAAAATGATGAGTTCCTGTAAGCGGATTGAATTTTTCTGATACCATTTTTTTCAATAATATCTAATAAGGCTGTTCCTGCTCCATACCAACCAGTAATAGTATGTCTGGTCTGTGCCCAACCAAAAACCCACGGAATTGCCCTATAGCTGTCTATTGTGCTCTCAGAGGTTCTTTTAGAGGGCCTAGAGCCTATATTTAGAGTCGATAGAAGATTTACTGGTGTAACTTTTTCAAAATAAATCATAAGATTATGATCTGTGATTAATTCTTGATATTTTTTAAATGATAATTTCGATAGTTCCTCAATCAGTAAATATTCATCTTTATTATTTTTTAAAGTCGTAGAACTAGCCGAGAGAAAAGCGTCTAAACCTAATTTTAAGTTCTCTTTTGCTAGATTAGCTGTTGAGTACTTATCAGAAATAACCTCACCTTGCTCTGTGTAGCGTATTTGATTAGATATTGTTCCACTGGGTTGAGAAAGTATAGAGTTATATGTAGGTCCACCGCCACGACTAATGGTCCCCCCTCTACCATGAAAGAAAACTATATTACAATTATGATCTTTTCCTTTTTTAAATAGGGCAATCTGTGCTTTATAAACATTCCACTGGGAAGATATAATTCCACCATCTTTATTGGAATCTGAGTATCCAAGCATTATTTCCTGAGTAGAGTCTTGATATTTTATAATGTGAGTTTTATAAGCTTTATTTGATAACAGGTTGTCTAGAAAATAATCTGAATTTTGTAAATCATCAATCTCTTCAAGTAACGGTACAATCATTGGAATATCTTTTTGAGAAGTTATATATTTCTTGCAAAGTTTATATAAATTTAATATGTCTGATTCATTTTTTGTCATAGAGACTATAAGTGAATTTATAACATTACTTCCATAAATAGCTTTCCAATCTGAAATGCAAGCCAAAACTTTTATAAACTCTCCATATTGTTGTTTGTTTGATTGTGGGTTATTTATTACTTTAGAATTTTCTCTTATATCTAGAGTGACACCATGAAATTGAAAAGATTCAACATATTTGAGGAATTCAGAAAAGCCATGTATCGAATCGTTTAATTTTAGAGTTTGCTTTAGTGAATCGTTGACAAGTTCCATATCTTTATGAAACTCTTCATAAGTTTTATATCCTATATTATTTTGTTGAAAATTTTCCAAACGATGGAAAACTAATGAAAGAAAAATCCTAAAAGGCTCATCAAAATTGACTTTTGCATAATGGTTATATTCTTTTTTAAGTATTTTTCTATATTCTTGAATTTTATTTTCTAACTTTTTTGGAGTAGTTAAGTAACTTGTTGAAAAGCTAAACTCTTCAGAGAAATCTTTTATCTTATCCATGTAAATATTGATTATTTGTTTTGAATATATTTTCAGAGACTGATCTGTAATTTTTTTAGTTACAAATGGATTTCCATCTCTATCACCACCGACCCAGGAACCAAGAGTAAGGATGGGCTCTGTTTGTATGGTTTTACTTTGAGTTTCTTTTTCAATATCTAGGAACACATCTTTATAAATTATGTCTAAATAATACAAGAGTGACTTAACTTCATCTAGAGGATTTGGCTTTTTTGATCTTATCTCCCTTGTGTACCAAAGTTCTGTAATAATAGTATTAATTTCTGGAAGTGAATCAATATCATTTTTGCTAACAATTTCACCAATCTTATATATCTTATTCAAAGTCGACTGTCTTGCACTTTCAGTAGGGTGTGCTGTAAATACTGGCGAAAATTTGTACCCGGTATTACCCCTTTGTACTATTTTCTCTTTTTTTATACCAGTAAAAGCTTCTCTAAAAACTTGTTCAGAAATATTAGCTAAATAGAAAAAGAGTGTGAATGCTTTAGCAACAATTAGTATTTCCTTGGAGTTCAATTTACTTAATTCGCTGAATGCTTCTTCTAAATATTTTGGATTGTTAGAAGCTCTATACTTTTTTGAATTTAATCTTATATCTTCTACTATATTGAAATATTTTTCTCCAGCTTGCTTCTTTATCACTTGCCCAAGTTCACTGGCTAATAAATTAATAGTTTTTGATAAGGTAGAGAAGTCGTTAGAAATAGCTATATCCTCTCAGCATTCTTAAAGTGATCACTACCAGTTGCATCGAATATAGGAACTGAAACTTTGCTAAAGTCAAAGTTTTCAAAATCGGTATGTGCCGTATGAACTAAAACTAAATCATATTTATTAATGTTGTCAAAACTGTCTTCTTTTTCAACATAGTTTGTGTTTACTAAAAGGCTATCAACAAACGGATCATAGTACTTAACATTGACTCCCCGTTCGAAAAGGTTTTCAATAATTCCAATAGCTGGTGACTCTCTGACATCCCCTATGTCTTTTTTGTAAGCCACTCCAAGAATCAAGATATTTGAATTTTTAAATGGCTTTTCTAAAAGATTCATCTTTTCTAAAAGTCTACTGACAACATAGCTTGGCATGGAATTATTAATTTCTTGGGCAAGTTCAACAAACCTTACAGGTTTTCCTATTTGTCTGGTTTTAAAAGATAGGTAATTAGGGTCTACTGGAATGCAATGCCCTCCAACACCTGGCCCAGGCCTAAAGGACTCAAATCCAAATGGTTTAGTTTTTGCAGCATTTACAACCTCCCATATATCTATTTCGAGCATATTACATAAGATTGCTAGCTCATTTATTAATGCAATATTTACATGTCTATAAGTATTTTCTAAGAGTTTCACCATCTCAGCTTCTTTTGTACCACTGACTCTTACTACCGAATCTATAATTTGTTCGTAGAAATTTTCGATTTTTGAAAGTGACTCATCGTTAATTCCGCTTATAACTTTTGGTGTATTTTTAAAATTCCATGTATCATTTCCTGGATCAATTCTCTCTGGAGAATAGCCCACAAAAAAATCAACACCTGCTTTAAGATTTGAGATTTCTTCAATAGCAGGTATCAAAACCTCTACAGTTGTTCCGGGATATGTTGTTGACTCAAGAATTATGATCTGATTTTTAGTAATATTTTTAGCAATAGTTTCAGCTGCAGCCTTTACATAACTAAGATCTGGTTGATAATCAGTTAATGGTGTTGGTACGCTTATAACTATAGTTTCTGACTCAGATAAATATTTTGGATCAGATGATAAGAAAAGACCTTTCTCTAAGGACGCTTCAAGTTGTTTATCTGAGATATCTTCTATGGTTGATTTTCCTAAATTGTAATTAGAAATTTTATTTTCATCTATATCGTAACCGTAAACTTTCAAGTTTGAACTAGTAGCTTGAATAGCTAAAGGCAAGCCTACATAACCAAGCCCTATTACCGCTACATCGTATTTAAAATTACTCATATACCTCTAATACAAAACATCATAAATTCTTGATGATGTGAGACCATCCCAATTTTTAATATTAATTTCATTTGGTAGTTTACTGCCTAATGAACTATTTATTTCATTAATTATTACTTCTGTATTTATACCGATAACTTTATTTGTTCCTTCAAATACAGTAATTGGTCGTTCTGTTTCTTCTCTTAAAGTTAGACATCTTATATTAAGATACGTTGTCTCTTCTTGGAGACCTCCAGAATCGGTTAATACTAATTTTGCACCTGAAACTAAACCTAAGAATTTAATGTAAGGCAGTGGATCAATAAAAATAAAATTTTCGAATTGTAAGTCATTTTTTTCAATAAATTGAGATAACCTTGGATGGGCTGGTATTAATATTTTATAGTCTTTCTTGAATGAATCTAATGCAGTAAAGATGCCACTTAATGCTTCATTAGATAGATTTGACGGCCTGTGGATAGTCATAACGAAGTATGGTTCATTGATGCCTAATTCATCAATAACACTGTTTTTTGAATTCTGAATTTTATCTAAGTTAGCCTTAAGAGTATCAATCATTATGTTTCCAACATTAAATATTTTTTCTTTTCCAATATTTTCATCAAGTAGATTTTTAACAGCATCATCAGATGGTGTAAATAAGTAGTCACTTATTGTGTCAACAGCTAGCCTATTTCTTTCTTCGGGCATATTCAGATTTCTGGATCTTAAACCTGACTCAACATGAAATAATTCTAAATCTCTGTTTTTTGTAACTAAAGAAGCTGCAAGAGTTGACGTTACGTCACCAAAAACGCCTACTCTTGGAACAATGCATTTACTTAACGTTGTATCTAAGCTCTTAATCATATAGCTCAATTGATGATTCATTCCATCAAGGGGGGTTTCTAGGTTTATATCAGGTTCCCTTAATTCAAGATCTGTAAATATATTTCCTGAAAGATTCTTATCCCAGTGTTGGCCAGTGTGAATAAATAAGACATCTAAATTATTACTCTCAAAATATTTCACTAAAGGAGCAGCTTTTATAAAATTTGGTCTCGTACCGACAACTAAAGCAACATCATAACTATTTTTAACCACATAATGATTTTAGTCATACAATTAGTTGTTAATAAGGAACTATTATTGAATTAATGGATAAGAGTATTGTACTTAATATATGTGGTGTAAAATCGCTTGGTGGACAAGTTGTAGTTAAAAGTGCATTAAATTTTATTGAAAAGTCAAATTACAAAATAATACTTCTACACGATAATTATTTATTAGATGATTTAGATATAGACTCAAATGTGCAAAAAATAGAAACAAGTTTAAATAGATATTTTCATCCCTATCTCAATATTTTCTTAAGTAAAAAAGATATGAATATGATTAACGAATCTGAAGCAATAATCCATTTTGGCAATTTTGGCTTTAAAACTAAAAATAAATCATATACTCTGATTCAGAACTTGCTTCCACTAAAAGTTAAAGACCTGAAGAATCTAATTTTAAGATACTTTATAAATAAATCATTTAAAGATAGTGATCATATAATTTACCAACTTGACCATGTTGCTGAAGAAATACACAATCAATTCGGTAACAAATTAATAAAAATTGGTGTGATTGAGAAGTTTGCAAATGACATAAATTCTGAAACTGGAGTAATAAGCATACAGAGCCTAATTAAAAATAAAAATTCAAGCTTTATGGATGCTGTACTTAGGAAACTGAAGGTTGATAATCCTAATCTAAAAATAACAAAGTTTATGTCAGAAGAAAATCAAAAAAAATCAGAAAATAAATCAACTTTACTACTTGAAGAATTGCCTAGTCACAGTATCTACTTACATACAAGCCATTATGAAACTGTTGGACTACCTTTATATGAAGCAAGCTCCGCAGGTTTGTTTGTGGTGGCTCCTGATTCTCTTTATATGGAGCATTTTGATATTTCTAATTCAATTAAATATATACCCGGGGATATTGAATCTGCCACTACATGTATTAAAGATGCATTAGATACTAAAAAAGAACCCTTTTATAGTTTGGAATATACAGAAGACTGGAATTCTGTTCTAAAAAGTATCTAGTTTCTCAATCAATGCTGATGGTGAATAAAGTTTATTGAACTTTTTGCTATCAAAATTATCAATTTCCAAGAAAAACTTATTTAGATCTTTTTTAAAAATATTTATATCTGTATTTTTTGTAACAATAAACACGTTATCAAACTCATCTGCAATATGAATTACTGGATCATCATTAATTTCAGCAAAGTGAATAACGGGTTTACCAGTTGCTATATATTCGATAACTTTACTTGGTATTTGATTTGGGTTCAAATTTCCAATGGAAACGAGACAGTGGAATGCCTTAGTCATTAACTGTAGTGCTTCATCTCTCGCAACATGAGAATTAAAAATATGCTTGCTGCTATTAAGATTATTCTTTTGCAATATACTCTCCGAATCTGAATTTATATACCAGTGCATTTCATAATTTTGAAACTTGTCTAAAAAATTAATAAAATTTACAGGCGTCCTAACGCCATGAGTGAAAATACCAAAATATCCAAATTTTATATCATTATTTGTATAGTTATAGTTCTTAGTTTGTTCATATAAATGTTCTCGAAATTTGCTGATAGGCTGTCCTACAGCTGTAATAGAGGGGTTGATATGAAACTCTTTGATATGAATTTTTCTAGCATCATCATGTGTAAATAAGACTTTAGAAGCTTGTTTGTAAAATTTCATTTCATAGTGTTTATTTAATCGTCCATATAGAAAACTATTGTTTTCAGGGGCTGTTGTTTTTAATGTAAAGGGGTCACCAACGTCCATAATCCAAGGCTTCCCTATTTTTTTATTAATCAAATATCCAGCAATATGTGACGAGAAGGGCAAACTAACGGTAACAAGAACATCGTATTCTAAATTTAATTTTTTTCTTACTCTAAAAACAGAAATGAGCCAGAACATTGTATAGTCAGGCCAAGCAAAATTTCTAATTACAAATCGGTAAACTTTTTTTAATAATTTAAAAATTATACTTTTAATTCTATTCTCTGAATCCAAACTATTAGATTGATTTCGTAAGCTAACAACAACATTACTTGCTCTTGAATTTCCTACAAAAATTGTCTCAATATTGCTGTCTTGACTGTGTTGTTTTGTGCCAGTTAGAACTGTCACCTCGTGACCTAATGAAACCAGCTCATCAACTAAAAGCTTCCACCTAGTTGTTCTAGGACTTACATGGGGTAAAAACTGATGAGTAACAATTAGGTACTTACTCATTTTTATGACTTTCTAGAATTATTAATCCAACAGATACACCCAATAGAGTGCTCAACTCCTCAGCTTGGAAGAAAAACATTAATAGAATCGAAAAAAGCTGAATCGCTAAATAATAATTAATAATTTCAGTATTTTTAAATAGGTAAAACATGTATTTAAACAATATAAATAAAAACCAGATGAGACCAATTAAGCCACTTGAAAAATAAATATTCGCATATAGGTTGTTAAAAGAAACAATCTGTCCTGGATTTCTAAATACTATCTCTCCTGATTTAACTTGAGCTGTTTGTTTTTCAAAATTATAGGAGTAAATAATATTTGAACTTCCAAGACCATCACCAAATATCTTTATATTTTCATTAAGTATATGGTTTGTTAAATATGAAAAGTTTCCAAATCCATCTACTCCTCCCCCAACTATTAATGTAGCTCTAGAGAAAATACTTTCAGCGATGTTCTCTGAATTTTTAGCTTCATCTAAGGAATCATCGTAAATACTACAGTCACATTTATCTGCAGAGTTAGGCGGACACATGGAAGGATCTAAGGGAGGAAATTTAAAACTTATGTTGTTGGCGATTAACGATACAAAAAGGATCATAATTATTGGATATACAAAATTTAATTCAAGTTTTTTAGTTTTAAGTAAGTAAACAAACAATACTACAAGACATGCAACTAATACTGATATTACCCCGGTGAGACTTCTTGTAAGTATTAGTGATAATATTGGAAGTATTGATAAAAAATACCACTTATTATTTTTTCTAGCTAAGTAAAAATTTAAAGGTATAAAAGGTACTGTCCATACTGCTAAAAAACTAGGTTCACGAAATGTTCCATAGTTTCTTAAAACTGAGCAAGCTCTCTGGATAGGCTGGGACCAGCCCCCCGATCCAGCTCTGGTTCGATTAAAATCTGGAAAATCGAGAAAAAATGAGAAATATGAATACAGCGACAAGACTGAAATGATAACTCCAATATAAGCAATATACTCAATGATTTGATCTTTAGTTAAATACGAGGCCAAAAACTGTATTATCCAAACGACAATAAAAAAACTTATAATTTTCGTAACTCTCAAACTGATGAATTGAGAATAAGTACTAGTAGCATATTGAGGCATTTCAAGATCAAAAGAAATAGCTTTAATAATTGTTACAGTGACTACGTATAAAATCCAGTATTTTAATGAACCAAAATTTAAAGAAGTTAAATCAAAGTTAAAAACATAATATGCAGGAATTATTAGTAATAATATGGATACGCCAAACCATGGAAATGGAACTGCAAATATAGAGAAAGCATCTAAGCCCTCTAGGAAAATACTAGAAAGTAAAATAGATAGAACTATATTTTGCTCTTTAATCTTCAACTAAATCTTTTATACCCTTCTGAAAATTGATTTTTGATACCACTAGTTTTTTCTCCCCAAGAGTCGTATGGTTGTAATCTTTGTAATTTTGAAAAGTCTTGAATTGAAAGTATTCCATCGACTAGTTTTATTTCCCTATATATCTTACTTCCATTAAATTCAACTACCCCAAGAAAATTTTCCATATTAAAAGTTAACACATTTCCATCAGTCATATTATTTATTTTGAAGCAATCAAATTCATCTTCTTTTTTAAACTTAATATTGAGATTAGGACCCCAGTGATATTCCAAAGATTTAAATTTATTTCTAGTAGAAATATCATCTGTGTAGGTACCTGTTCCTGGATCTCTAGCTATCCACTTATTATCTGTAAAACATTCAATAGACAACTGATCATAATGTGAATGACCTCCCACTCCATTTTGTCCAATGGGTCCACATCTAATACTTAAATATTCAGAATCATTCCTCCAAATAAAAATCCCAAACTCTGGGTATGCGTATGATTGATAATCTTTTGAAAATAGTTTTATTTCTGGATGCTTCACATGTTTGTAGTCTTTTAGATTTGGAATTTCTTTCGACACTTCATTCATATTATTATTTTTATTAATAATTAGATTTTCATTGATTTCAAGACTTTCAATCATTTTTATTAACCAAGTAAGCTTTAGAGGTTTTTCTTCTTCAAATGCAAAATAAAATATTCTTCCAGAATCATTATCTCCAATTTGTGACAATTCACCATCAATAATTAACAATTCTAAAAATTTCTTATTTAGTAAAATTAATTTATCTATCACTGGTGAAAAATCTGAAGTTTGATCTAGATCTTGCATGGAAATTTTGCATAGTATCAATGCTTCAGTTACGAAAGCAGCATAATGTGTAGAACCTTCAAAATTTGTTCCTTCTTCGTTAAACTGATTAGTTATTTCATTTTCTAATTCTGAAAGTACGAATTCAGTATCAATCACACTATTTTTAGTTTCATAGTTAGCAAGAAAAAATAACATGGCTGAAAGTTCTATTAGGTAATGGTTACCAACAACATTGCCCTCATTCTCTAGGTTATCTTTTACATATTGATAATTCTGGGAAATATAAGCATCAAGTAACTCTTCACTATTGTCAAAAATTATAGATCTATTACTTTTATGAGCAAGAAACTGTCTGTGAATTATTAAATTAATTAGGCGGATCGCAACATCCATGGGACTATTCCAGTAAATTAAAGGAAATTTATCTACTTTAACTACAAAAGCTTGGGAATCTAGTGCCTTCATAGCATCAATAGAGCTAATTAAATTCTGTTTTTGTAGGTGTTGTAACCTCGAAGCTTCGTAGGGCACTTTTACATCTGCAATATTGAAAAAGGCAGGCTTTAATTTTCTATTGGAGAAGTCGTAGCCTTTAAAAAAGTCTGTACCGACAATCCAACTATTATTTACAGATTCTCCAAATATTTTCATATCAATAAGATTTAAATCTTGGGTTAAGTCTTTAGCTATTGTCCCTAATAAATCATAAACTTGTGATTTATCTTTCCATTTTCCTTGATCAAAGTTATCAGGTATAAACGGAGGTTTTTTAAAACGATTATTAATTTCGTATTTAAATTTTCTTAAGTATCTTCTCATTTGTAAGAATTCCTGAAACTATAAGATGTAAGAGCTGAAATTGTTATTTGAGATAAGATGATAGAAACTACAGCCGAGTTTTGAAGAAGTTGATTAGTAATAAAATAAATTGAAAGTGAAATCATTGAAGCGAAAAATATAATTTTTGAAAGATTAATCTCAAAATTTAAGGCTCTTGCGAAAATTATATTTATTCTTGACCACACCATAAGAGGTAGACAAAACAAGATATAAGAAGTGTACTCAGCAACAGTTGAAAATTCATCACCTAAAAGGAGAACAAAGATACTGCTCGCAAAGTTCCTAAGGAAATAAAATGAAATTGGGATTATGAAAGATGCAAAGAATACTTTCTTCAATGTATTTCTTATATTCATAACTTCTTCTCTGGTCTTAACCTTAGAAAGTTGTGGAAAAAGTATATCTAGGCTTGCAGCTACAAGTTGAAAAAGTATTTCAAGTATTCTTCGAGCCCAAGATAGTACACCTAGTAAGGGTCCCCCGAAAAATAAACCTAGTAAAACTATATCCAACTCTGAAACAAGAGCGCTTGAAAAGGTCGTTAGCACCATTTTTTGTCCAGATTTTGATAGCTTATTTCTAACATCTTTCTTGTCATGATTTTTAGGATTTTTATTTTTATCAGGTATTGAAAAATGAGCAACTCCAAAGAAAATAGCTAATACAAAAACTTGGTATACAATCACCCAGACTATTGGGTAGCCAGCCATGACTATAATCCAGGCACCTATTCCGTATAGTATTGTCCGAATAGCAATTTGCTTTGAACTAGTAACGAAATCACCATTGGCTTGATAGAATGCAAGTGCAACATGTATTAACTCATTAATTACAAAACCTATTAAAAATAATGAAGTCAAAGTAAAATCTCTTTTAAAAATTACAGTCAAAGGATAGAGGAAGATAAAGGCAATTAGTAGGTTCCGTACGATTAAGAAATAGGAATTTGAAAAAACAAAATCTGAGATACTCTCATTTCGAGCCCTTAATTTAGTTACTACTAAAGCTAGGGATAAAACTAAAGCTGTCCCAATAAGAACTGCCAAACTTTTTGATGAAGCATACTCACCGTAAATAGATGGACCATATTCCCTACTAATGATTGTGATTAATAGTAAATTCACAATTAATAGCGATATTTGTGTGAAAGAAATATATACACTATTTTTTTTCCAATTGTTAATCATTGAACTTTCCTTGAGGCATGCCATTGAGAGAGATTAATTAAATACCATTTTTTTTGATAATCGGAACCATTTAGAACCTTATTTAGTTCATTGGTGTTGAATAAATTTACTTCTTCATTGAAACTTTTTACGGAATCGTAGAAGTAGTCAATATCTTTTTTGATCCATTCACCAATTGGTGCTCTGAATCCTTGTTTTGGCCGATCTATAATCTTATTTGGTATATGATTTCGAGCAATATTTTTTAATAATGGTTTTGTAGTTGATTTATTTAATAGTATTTTTTCTGGAACTGTAAGGACAAATTCAACTAATTTGTGATCAAGAAAAGGTACTCTAGTTTCGACTCCTGATTGCATAACTAGCTTGTCCATTCTCATTAATAGCAACTCAGGAAGACGAATATCTAAATCTACTAGTGTCATCCATTTAGATAATTCTGCATCAGATCTTGAGAAGTAGTCATCCCACTTGCTGTCAACATAATGTAACGAAGATGGGTTCTCTGAAATGCCTCCTTCAACAAGTCTATTGATCTCTGATAAATTGAAACCTAAAGCTCCACCCGGAAAAGATGTTCGATTAAATATAATGTTCGATAATAAATTTAATCTATGGTTTGAAAATCCTGAAACTCTAGAATTATTTTTCATAATCGGCTTAATGAATCTATTAAGTTTTAGATATCTAAGCCAATGTTCGTAACCGTAAAATAATTCATCAGCCCCTTCTCCAACTTGAACAACTGTAATTCCTTTCGACCTTGCAGATTTTCCAAGAAAATAAAGAGGAATGCCAACTTCGTCACCATTTAAATCATCTTGGTAGTTTGAGTAATTATTTAATAATGTTTTAAAATCTCTATATGCTATTTTTTCTTTAATTAACTCTATATCAATATTTGAGGATGCATATTCAGCCTCAGATACTTCCCCTTTGTAGCCATCAAAGTGTTCCTCATAATCGATATTAAAACCTTTAAGTTTACTTTGACTACCTGCCTTCATGAGTTTCCCTATTAATGAGGAGTCCAATCCACCAGAAAGGAATAGTCCAACTTCAACGTCACTTACTTTTCTATACTCCACTGATTCAATAAGTAGTCTTTCTAATTCGTCACTTGCATCACTCTCACTCATCTCATAATCTATTTCAAAACTAAACGGATCCCAGTATTTATATGTTTTAATTTCACCACTTTTAGAAAAAGTAACATATTCTCCTGGTCTAACTTTGGAAATATTTTTATTACCAGTACTACTTCCTGGGATACATAAATGTCTCATGTAAGTCATGTATGATTCTGTATCCGGAATGAATGGTATTAATTTTGAGGATTCAATAGTTTTCATTTCAGATCCGAAAACTATCCATTCTTTATATTTTGAAAAATATAAAGGTTTTATTCCAATCCTATCTCTAGCTAAAAATGTAGTTTTTTCAATTGAATCATATATAGCAAAAGCGAATTGCCCTCTGAGCTTATCTAGAATTTTTTCTTTGTAACATATAAACCCCTTTAGCAAAACCTCAGTGTCTCCAGATGTATGAAAGCTGTACCCTTTGTTTTCGAGTTCTTCTCTAATCTCTTTGTAATTGTAGATTTCTCCATTGAAAACTATCCAATAACGATTGTCGTCGGAATGAAATGGTTGATTTGATCTATCCTCTATATCAATGATGGCTAATCTTGTGTGGACCAATGAGACAGTTTCTGAAATGTGTTTTATTGAAGAGTTGTCTGGCCCTCTATGTTCTAGTGAGGTTTTAATATTATTGGCAATTTCTGGGTCAATTTTAGAATTATTAATGTTAATAATTCCACCTATTCCACACATTTCTTTAACTCTACTGTTATATTTTTTATTTAAAGTACATTAATTTGAATAGTTTAAAGTAAATATTGTATGAAAAAACTATTAGACATTACAATAACCCTATTATTTTTTCCGGTTCTACTAGTAATTTACCCACTTATTTTGATAGTAATCTACATATCTGATGGTTCTCCTGGTTTATACAAACAACAAAGAGTGGGTGAAAATGGAAAATCATTTCTTTTGTATAAATTTAGAACAATGGATGCTCTATCTAGTGACACTGTCCATCAAGAGCATTATGAGGAACTTTCAAAAAAAGAGACGATTGAACCTTCATTAACTCCGAGTAAACCTATAAGAATTGAAAATGATGATCGTATTACTAATATTGGTAATTTTCTCAGAAAAACGTCCTTAGACGAATTACCAAACCTTATTAATGTCTTACGAGGAGAGATGTCAATTGTGGGGCCAAGGCCACTTGTAAAATATGAATCAGATCTGTACGGAGATTATCAAAAAATAAGGAATACGGTAAAACCAGGTATTACAGGCTTAGCTCAAATACAAGGCCGGTTGGATCTAAGCTTACAAGAAAGACTTTATTGGGATTTAGAATATGTTAAAACTAGATCCATATTTGTGGATGTGAAAATAATATTTTTAACTTTTTATTATGTAGTTACCAGGAAAGGTGCAAGCTAAATCAAGGTTAAATACTGTTTGACTATCTCTGATTTTTTGATCTGGTTCTTATTAATATTGCTTACATTTAACAATGTTTCAGATAAAAATTGTTGCGAAGATAATTTTTCAAATGCATCTAAAAATGATTTCACAGAATCAGGCTCTATATTCACACCAAGGCTATATTTCTCTATAAACTTTGCAACAGCGGAATCCTTATTTGAAATTGATAGCAAAACCTTATTCATTGATAAATAGTCGAATGTTTTACCAGGAAATCCCTCAATAGTTATACGTTCATCAAGAGAAATTAAAGCTACGGGTATGTCAGAGATTTTTTCTATTAATTCATTCCGTTCAATATGTTTATTAAGATTTATTTCAGCATTTACATACTTTTCAATATTTACGTACTCGGTCCCAGCACCATAAATATCAAACTCCCACTTAACATCATGTTCAATAGACATTTGTATAAACTTTTCTAAATTTTGTGGCTTACCAAGATTCCCTGCATAAAACATCTTTTTTAAATCTAGATTGGGATAATTTTCGCTTAATGGATAAGGGGAAAAGTGCGTAATAACTTCAATATTTTTTTTTGACAAATCTCTATTTGTTATTAAATAATTTCGGAGCTCAGGAGAATTGACAACTAAATTATGAGTATTCTTCATTGAATATGTGTCTAGCTTTTTAAATATCTTTGTAAGTAACTTTGATTTAAATAGACTTAAGTTATTAGCTATCTCTGGATAAAGCTCCCAAACTGAATAGGTAACTTTAAGTTTTAATATTTTATAAACGAAAATACTTACTAAATTCATTGTTGGCGGATAGCTAAAAATAAAGATATGTTCGTAGGTTTTTCTTGCCTTGTATAAAAAACGTAGCGAGTAATAATGAAATCGCATCCACTGAAATATCCTTCTAGATTCTTTAAAACTTCTTGTTTTTGAATTTACGTGATAGATTTTTACGCCTTTGTATTCAGATTGTGAGTACTGCTTATCTATGATGGATAAATTGTTTGGCTTTGAATTTTCAAAATTGTACTGTGGTGTGCTGGCAAGTATTTCTACTTTAATGTTATTTTCATTAAATCCAGCTGCTAACTCCGCTACCAACATCCCAGTAGAAACATTATCGGGAGGTATTGTAAGAGAGTGGAATAGTATCCTTTTCATCCTTTAAGAGAATTACTTATATCAAATGGATAATCACTTGGCGCATGTTTTTTGAATGAATCTGTGTCTGAAAGATTAACTAAATCTTGTACAATTTTATCAGAAGCCGTTCCATCTCCGAATGGTTGTTCCCAATTTGTATTTTTCAAACTTTCAACATTAGAAATAAACGATTCATATTCAGTATGTTTTTCAGAGGGATCAAACTTAACTGAAGACTCGACATCATAAACCTCTGGTCTTTCAGTTGAAAATCTTAATTGGATACTTGCTGTTCCCAATATACAAGCCTCTTCGACAACAGTACCTGAATCAGATAATACATAATCTGATCTACCAAGTAAATGCATAAACTCAAGATAACCAATTGGATCACAGACATAAACATTTGAATTAAGATTCAAATTAAATTCCTTCATTTTCTTCTGAGTTGTGTACCCCATTGGAAAAATCACATTTTTATCTGTTTTATTTATTAGATTTACTATTTCTTTTAAACTCGATTCCTCAAGTACATTCTCTCGACGGTGTACAGTTGCAAGAAGGAAATCATCCTTTTCTATTAATTTTGAAATTTCTTGAGATAGAAACTGATCTCCAGATTCAAATAAATTTTTGTTTTCATTAATAATGTCAACAATAGGATTTCCTGTAACTTTGATTATTTGTTCAGATATACCTTCTTTCAGACCTTGATTTTTATATCCATCAAGATATGCATATATCCTGTCAGATAAATGATCTATGGTTGTTCTATATTTTTCCTCTGGCATTCTCCAGTCGTAAGACCTCATACATCCTTCAATGTGAACAATTGGGATATTATGTTGAGCAACAGCAATTGAGCCCATAACTGTATTTGTATCCCCTAGAAAGATTACGGCTTTATATTTATTTTTTTCTAAATGATTATATATATTCTTAATAACTGAACTGACAATTGCTGCGTCATTTCCTTTCTCAATTTCAAACTCTACGTTTGGCTTTGGAACATTTAATTGTTCAAAGAATACATCTTTCATATTTTCCGAATAGTGCTGGCCAGACCAAATAAAATCATATGTTAAATTGTTACTGCTCTCCAGTAGCTTGAGAATTTTACTAGCACGAATAACGTCCGGCCTAATACCTAAAATGATAGCTATATCTTTCATTGCTTAACCAATAATTCCTGAGTTAAGCTGTATCTTGAAAGTTCTTCAATATTTTCTTCAACACTGGGTATTTTGCCATACCCACCAAATTTCCAAAATATTTCGTTTTGTTGAGGATTGAGTGTGGTCAGTGTTCTGTTTATTACGGTATCAGCCTCGCTTTTATTTATACCTATGTCCTTTTTAAAGTATTTTGCGAAGAGGTGTAATAATTCATATTTAGTAACAACATCTGATGGTATTAAATGCTGGATTAAACCTGCATCATAATTATTTTCTATGATTCCATTAATAACATTTGCAAAATTTAGTGTTGTAACACCATTCCATAAATGGTTGTTAAATCCATTTACTGAGTCAGACTGTTCATGGTAAAACCAATTAAGCAGAGACCTACCTGTGCCGGACTCTGGACCAATAATACTTGATCTAATAACAGTTTTATTTTTAACCATAATCTCACCTGCAATTTTGGTTTTTCCATATACGTCTATAGCATCCGTATTAGATTCTTCGTTATACATACCTTTTTCACCGTTAAAAACACAATCAGTACCAATTTGTAAATATTTAAAGTTAAATTCATTTGTAGATTTAGCAATATTTAAAGGTAAAAAAGAATTAATAGTTTGTGCATTAATAACGGATTTTGGATCGTTTTCTTTAATAAGTGGCTTAATTGCACCGATACAATTTATGACAAAATCTGGTTGGACCGTGGATACAAGGTTTGTAAATCCCATTGATAAAGCATCAAAGTTAATAATCTCACCATTTAAATATTCATTAACAGGCTCATCTCTACGAGATGTGAAAAAGAGCTTTCCAGATGATTTTTGTGAAAAGACATTCGCAAGCATATTTCCAAGCATGCCGTCTATACCTAAAATTAAAATATTACTCATAAAAGTTTGGATTATGTTTTTCCCAGGGGTTCCAAAATTGTGCATCAATTCTAAAATCATCACTTGAAGATTCGCCTAAACTTGCTGAAGAAAAATATCTAATTTCATTTTCATCTGTGAGATTCATTGCTCCATTCGCGTATCCACCTGGGATGAACAAAACACTATTTTCAGAATTTAATACATACTCTTTAACTTCTGCATTCATATCGGGATTATCAAAACTATCTACTTTTACAACACAGACCAAGAATTCACCTTTTTGTACAGTTACCCATTTTTTTTCATTTTGATGTCCATGCCAGGCTCTTACAGTTTTGACTAATGTATTTGTAACTACATAGCTCCTTTTTACATCAGTCATGTCAAAGTCATTTACAAATGTAACCTGTCCCCTCTCATCTGCTGAACTATTGATAGGGAATGAGATTGGTTCCATTATTTTACTCCATATAAATTAAGAAAATTTTGATTTGAATATCTGGGATCACTAATGTCTTTTATTCTGTTCTTAGATATTAATTCATAAATCTCATCTATACCTAGCTTTAGATCTACTTCAGCCTTGAATCCAGTCTCTCTATGAAGCTTTTCACTTGTTACTTGATAATTCCTTGCATCTTGGAACTCCAATGGCGTTTTGATAATTTCCGCTGTAGTTATTTTTTTTTCAATTTCCTCAGCTATTTCTATTATTTTGAAATTTTGATAGTGTAAGTTAAATATTCCATTTACTTTGGTCTCTATAGTTACATCAATCGCATTTGCAACATCATTTACGTGTAAAAGAGGTCTCCATTGATCCCCGCCAAAAACGCTCATCTTATTTTCCATCAGTGCTTTGGTTACAAGTATGTTAACGACTAAATCAAGTCTAATTCTTGAATACTGATCACTTATTCCAAATAGTGTTCCAAGGCGAAAAATTATAACGTTTGAATCTTCTAAATACTTTTCTGCAATTAGTTTTGAACTGGCATATTCTGAAAGTGGATTTGTAGAAGAGTCTTCAGATAATACTCCTTCTTGTGCTCCGTAAACAGAGCAAGTTGAGAGAAAAACGATTCTTCCTGAGTAGTTTTTGGTCAAGTTTTTTACACTCTCTGCGTTTATTTCTTGTGTGAGGCTCGGGTTGATGCTACAAGCTCCGTCTCCAACAAGGGCAGCTAGCCAAATTACAGAGTCATAATTGTTTAAAATAGAATTAAGTTTTTTATGATCTCTTATATCTCCATAAATAAAATCAACGTCTTTCCTATAAGAAGTCTCATATACAAGTGAGTCATAGACTGTTACCTCATGGTTAGGAACTAATTTGTCAACGATACCTCCGCCAACATAACCTGCGCCACCAACTACTAATATTTTCATCTATTCAATAGTATATGTTTCAATTCGCTAATAAAGGTGTATTTAAACATCGAAAGAATCTTTATTTTTGATTTCTCTAATTAAAAGAAAGCTTGATAAGTATAAATACCAAGAAATACTGTGATTCTGTAATAGATCACTAGAAAAACTTAAAACAAAAAAAGCAGCTACTACATAAAAATGTGGTGATAGGTTAAATAAAGTTTTCAATCTAAGTGTGTAAGTGATTATATTTTTAAATATCAATAAATACAAAATTAATCCAAAGACTCCATAATTTAAAATAATGAATAAAAAAGAATTATGCGGACCATAAGATACTGTATTTTGATCGAACTTATTACTGTTGATTATTTCATCTCCACTGACAATAAAACTATCGTGGCCCCTACCAATGAGATTATTAAGAAGTGTATCATTAAGTAAATACTCCACAGCTCCAACACTCATATCAACTCTATCCTGGATACCTGAATTATCATCATTGCTAAATCTCTCAATTAATCCAAAATTGGCACAAACTAAGATGGAGGCAAAAATAATGCCTAAACTTAACATTTTATTTTGGGTGCTTAAAGCTCTGAGAATAATAAAAATAATTAATACAATTAGTGAAAATCTTGAGTATGTAAAGAAACATCCCAAAATTGCAAGACTTGAAATGTATGGAAAATAATTATCTTCTAATTTAAAAATTGTATAGATTCCAGTTACAGCAATTAGATCAGCATAACTATTGGGACCTCCTGCTTGGAAACCGTTAACCCTGCCTTTGATGTAGTCAATATCACTAAGATTTAGGCCTATATTCCAATTGTTGTAAAGATCTGTCCCTAAATTAATGGAAAAGAAATATGCAATAATTGAAAAACTACTACATAAGATAAAAAGATATACAGGTAAATATTCATAGAAACTTTCCATTTTATTTCCTAGGATAAAAAAGAAAATAATTGCATAAAATGCAAACCTTAGTATTTCGTTATTGAAAAAACCATTTCCAAGATAAATATTCTGAATTAACAGGTACAAAATAAAAAAATCAATAAGCAGGTACCCTTTAATTGGTTTGAAGTTATCAAATAAAGACATAATTCTGGTTAAAAACAAGATAAGAAATAGCAATACAGGTATGTCATCAGTATGGAGAACGTCTTCGATAATGTTAAAATGTGGTATTAATGGTATAAAAAATAGAATATTTAATGGTGAAAGACTTTTAATGTTTTTAAGTAATAATTGCACTAATAAAATTCTACTTTTTAAAATTAAATAAATACTATTTAAATCTTTTTAAAGAATTAAATATATTTTTGGTAGCATGATTGTTGTGAATAACAAAGTAATCATTTCGGGTAGTGCAGGATTTATAGGCTTTCATCTTGCAAAAAAACTTATAAATATGGGATTTGAAGTAATAGGTGTTGATTCCCTTAATGACGCTTACGATGTAAGATTAAAAAATTTACGATTAAGTCAACTTAGTAATAATAAGAATTATGAATTTCATGAATTAAATTTATCAAATCCAAATTCTATTTCACAACTTCAAACATTAAACACACAAGCACAAACTTTTTATCATATGGCGGCTCGCGCAGGTGTAAGGCAGAGCTTTTTAGAGCCTTACGGTTATGTACTCGACAATACAGTTGCAACTACAAATGTTGCTAATTTTTGCAAAGTAACAGGAGTATCATCATTAATACTTGCTTCCACATCCTCAATTTATGGTGATAGTGGAGAAAATTTAATGCGAGAAAACAAAGATGAGAGAATCCAACCCCCCTCCGTTTACGCCAGCACAAAACTTTCAGGAGAAATTTTGGCTAAAACAATACTTGATGAATCAGATACAAAAGTTTTAATACCAAGATTTTTTACAGTCTACGGCCCGTATGGAAGACCAGATATGTCTATTTTACGATTTATTCATTGGATAATTAATAGAGAGGAAGTACAAGTTTTTGGAAATGGTGAACAGAGAAGATCGTTTACTTATGTGGATGATGTAGTTGCAGCTCTAGTTAAAGTGATGAACCATAATTCCTCTGACACCTTTAACATAGGTTCAAACAATACTGTTTCTCTAAATCGTGTTATTGAAATAATAGAAGAGAGTACTGATATAAAGTCTATTGTCGTTAATAAAGAAAGGGCTATAAAAGACCCAGATGTAGTGAAGCCAGATTTAAGCCATATTAAACAAACACTCGACTGGGAACCGACAACCTTAATAGACCAGGGTGTACAAAAAACCGTAGAATGGTACCTTGAAAATATAGAGTTGCTAAAATCATTAAATTACATAAACAAATAATATGAAAAAAATAATAATTACTGGTGGGGCTGGCTTTATTGGTTCCCACTTAATAGAAAAGTTAATCAAGACTGAAGTTGAGGAAATACTAGTTATAGATGACCTATCGACAGGTAAAAGTGCTAATCTTTCAAAATTTAACGATAGTAACAAAGTTAAATTTATTAATAAGAAAGTTGAAGATGTTCAAAACTTAGATGAGACCTTTGAGGGATATGATTTTTGCTATCATTTAGCGGCTGGCGTTGGAGTTCAGTATATTATGGAAAATTTAAGTAAGTCATTACTCACAAATATCTTGGCGACTCACGAAGTGTTTGAAGCTTGTAAGAAAAATAATATTCCAGTATTAGTTACTTCAACATCTGAAGTTTATGGTGTCTCCGAAGATAAAGAGTGGACAGAAGAATCAAGGAGTTTAATTGGCCCAACAACAAAATTACGATGGTCATATGCTGCATCAAAAATGATTGATGAATTTTTAGCACTATCTGAATACGAAGAAGGAAAGCTTAATCCGATAATCGTAAGACTCTTTAACATTATTGGGCCGAATCAACTATCAGAATATGGAATGGTAGTTCCTAAGTTTATTGATGCTGCCCTCAATAATAATGATATTATCATCCATGGTGATGGAAGCCAATCTCGATCTTTTACATGGGTAGATGATGTAACTAGTTATTTCATTAAACTCGCTGAAATGAAGGCTTATGGTGAAGTATTTAATATTGGCCAGACACAAGAAATAACAATTAAAGATTTAGCTGAACTTGTAATTAAGACATGTAATTCAGAATCACAAATAAATTACATTAAACATGAAGAAGTATTCGGCAATAAATTTGAAGATCCAACTAGAAGAACTCCAAACATAGATAAAATAGTTAATTTTACTGGTATGACTCCGACTAAAGATATTAATTCTATGATTAAAGAGATAGTTGCACACAAAAAAAAATAACTTAATAGAATTTAAACTATGAACATTTTAATAACTGTAGGAATATTTCCTCCAGATATTGGCGGACCGGCAAGTTTTGTTCCTAAAATTTCTAATTTCTTGGTAGAGAATGGTCACAATGTAAAAATTATTTGTTTATCTGAAGTGGGTAATAATCATATTGAAGATAATTTAGATGTAATAAGAATTAGAAGATCAAACAGTCTGCCTATTCGCTGGTTAAAAACAATTTACCAAATCGTCAAAAATGGAAGAAATAGTGATCTGATTTTTGTTAATGGGCTCGGAGTTGAGTCAGCCATAGCAGCACTCATGCTCAAGAAAAAACTAATCAGAAAGATCGTAGGCGATCCTGTCTGGGAAAGAGCTTACAACCAAAAAAAAACGAGTGAGTCTTTTGATGAGTTTCAGAACAACAAACACTCTTTTCTAATTGAAGTTCAAAAATTACTGAGAAACTGGAGTGTCAATTCTGCTGAAGTAGTAATTACTCCGTCTGATCATTTAAAAAATTTTGTATCTGAATTAGGGTTTAACAATGAAATTTTAAAAATAAATAACGGAGTTGATATTACAGATATTAAAAGAACAAATGTACATAAAGCTGATATCAACTTATTGATTATTTCAAGATTAGTGATTCAGAAAAATATAAATATAGTTATAGAAGCAATGGAATTACTAGATAATAAGAACGTAAAACTTAGCATAATTGGTGAAGGTGGTGAGTTCAATAAATTAAAAGGGGTAATACATAAATTGAATTTACAAAATCGAGTTCAACTTTTAGGTAAAATTGATAATAATAAAATCTCTCAGTTTCTACTTACTGCAGATATCTTCATACAAGCATCTGATTATGAAGGTCTACCCCATTCGGTACTGGAAGCAATTAATTATGAGATTCCTATATTAAGTACCGAAGTTGGTGGCTGTAAAGACTTGTTGAATGACGGTGAGCGTGGATTTATTATCCCTATACCACCAGATAAGAAAATTATTGCTGAGAATATCATCTATATAATTAATAATCAAGATGAAGCAACTAAAAGAGCTGATGCAGCAAAAGTGTTCATTAGTAAAGAATATAGTTTTTTAGTACAGGCAAACCAATATATGAAAATTTTCCAACAAAATAAAAAAATAGAATTATGAAAAAAGAGAAAATATTAATTTTTAATATATCTACAGACTCAAACAATACTTCACTTGGATTTGCGATAAATTGGCTAAATCAATTATCTGAATATTACACAGAAATTGATGTTGTGACATTAAATGAAGGTGCAACCCATATCTTAAATGACAATATAAATGTATATAGTCATGATTCTGTAAATAAAAATAAGATAACAAAATTCATCTCACTGAGAAAAATTATCAAAAACCTATTAAAAAATAATGAATATAGATTCTGTCTCTCACATATGACAACCTCTTTAACATTAGTAAGTTCAAGTATATTTAGATTTCAAAATCTGCAGTCTATCCTTTGGTACACACATAAGGGTCCCACTACTTTTATAAAGAAAATTGTTCTCTATTTGGGCGCATTATTTTCAGATAGAATAATTACAGCTTCAGAGAATTCATTTCCCTTAAAGTTTAAGAAAGTAACTTCTATTGGGCATGCCATTAACTATGAAGATTTTTATAGAAGTAGAGTCAATACGGAATCGAAAGATTTTCTCATCTTAAGTAGAATTTCCAAATCAAAAAATATTGAGGAATCTATTGAAGGTTTTTTAAATAGTGTTTATGGGGAGTCACAGAGTATCACAATCGTGGGAGGCCCTCTAACAAAACAAGATGTTGATTATGAAAGTTATTTAAAAAATAAATATTCTGAATATCGCAATATAAGTTTTGCCGGTTCTGTCCCTCATCCCAGTTTAAGTACATATATAGATAAAACTGGATTCCACATCAACAACACTCCAAAAGGTTTTTATGATAAGAGTGTCCTTGAAACATTATCTGGTGGAATTATTAATTTTTATATGAATTCAGAATATGACAAAAATATTCATCCTGAATATCTCAACATTCTGAAGTTTGATGGCACAAAAGATGCCTTAACGAAAAGTATAAATTTAATTTCAGAACTAGAAAAAGATTTTCTTATAGAAATTATTCAATTTTCACAGGAAAAAGTTAAAGAGGAATCACTGAAAACTTTACACGATAGGATATTAAAAGTTATTTAGATAACTCTTTTTTTATCCATTCAATAGTTGTATTCAACCCAGTTTCTAAGTCTACTTTTGGTTCCCAGTTAAGTTTTTCTTTGGCTTTACTAATGTCTGGTCTCCTTTGTTGGGGATCATCATTTGGTAATGGTTTATAAATTATTTCAGACTTTGAGTTTGTAAGTTTTAATATTGTCTCTGCTAATTCTTTAACAGTCATTTCATAAGGGTTACCGATATTAAAGACTTCATAATGATTTGATTCCATCATTGCAATTATTCCTGCCACTGTATCGGACACATAGGAAAAACTTCTAGTTTGAGAGCCGTCTCCATAGATAGTTAAATCTTCATCATTAAGTGCCTGTACTATAAGATTTGTGACTACCCTGCCATCGTTTAATTGCATATTTGGTCCATAGGTATTGAATATCCTAATTATTTTGGTCTTTAGGTCATAGCTTCTTGCATATGTTGCTGTTGCAGCCTCTGCAAATCTTTTTGCCTCATCATACATACTTCTTTCCCCATTTGGATTGACGTTACCCCAATATTCTTCATTTTGTGGAGTAATTAAAGGGTCTCCGTAAACCTCAGATGTTGAGGCTAAGAAATATTCAGCACCATGTTTCCTAGCTAAACCTAGAGTGTTTATTGTTCCAAGGCTTCCAGCTTTTAAAGTATTCACTGGATTTTCTGTATATGCAACTGGTGATGCGGCACTTGCTAAATGAAATACATAATCAACTTTTTCATCTATTTCTATGTGGTCTTGTACGTCATGTTGGATAAATGTTGCATTTTCATGATCTAGTAAATCTTGAATATTATTTAGATTTCCAGTTAGTAGATTATCTACGACAATTAACTTGTTTTCACCATTTTTGAGTAGCTCCTTAGAGAGATGTGAACCTATAAAACCAGATCCACCTGTTAAAACAATATTCATCTTATTACCACGGAGTATACAAAATAGAGTTAGTGTCAGTTATGATACTCTCGATTCTTTCCATAAGTGTTTTCTTGATCGGATACATCAGCACTACTAGAGTTTTCTCAGAAATGTCATCAAGATTATCTATTGAATTATATTCATCCAGTTCAACCATTTCGTCATAGATAAAAGTATTTATATCTTTTTGGTGTAGCATTTTATAAATATCTAGGGTTGGTGAATTTCTCAAATCGTCGGTATCTTCTTTAAAGGCAGCACCAATCAACAATACTGAATTTATATTTTCATTGCTGAGTATTGATGTTAATTTATCAACTGTCCATTTAGTTTGAATATTATTTGATTCAATTATATTTGAGATTATAGGCAGCATAACTTCTCCATCTTTATAGAAATTATTGACTTCAATCAAATCCTTTGGAAAACAAGAACCTCCCCAAGCTGGTGATGGTCTAAAGTAATGCGAACCAATTCTTGAATCTAAACCAACCCCCCTAAGAACATCAACCTGATTACCATTAGAATGATCAATTAATCTTGCTGCTTCGTTTACAAATGAAAGCCTTAAAGGTAAATATGTGTTTGCTAAATATTTAATAAGTTGTGAACTAATCGGATCAGTCTCTATAAGTTCTGCATCAAAGCCTTTGTATAATTCTCTTAGAATGGAAAGTTTTTTGGGATCATTCCCTCCTAATACAATTCTGTCAGGTTGAAAAAAATCTTCAATAGCTGTGCCTTCTCTGAGGAATTCAGGATTAAATGTAATTTCGTTTTTATCCATCCCTACCTTATTACAAACTTTCTCAATTTCATAAGGAGGAATAGTAGATTTTACCGTAACAACTAATTTTGGGTTATTGAGGTTATTTATCTCTGTAATTGCCGATTCAAGAAATCTGGTATCAACAGAATTGGTCTCAAGATTATTTGGGGTTTGTACACAGATAAATGCCACATCTGTATCTTCCCAGTCGATTTCTTCATATGAAGATGTGAAAGACATTCTTAAAAATGTTTCATTATCCTGAAAATGTTCTTCAAGACCAGGTTCATAGAATGGGAGTTGTTTGTCTTTAAGTTTTGAAACTTTATTTTCATCTAAATCAACAAAGCTCACACTGTTGCCAAGGCTTGCAAAGCCAACCCCTGTAACTAAGCCTACATAACCTGTTCCTATGACGACTAAATTCATATTAGGCAATGTTAACAAATTTAAGACTTAAAATGGTGTTAATGATAACTTATTTATCTCATTGGGATTGGATTTTATACAAATCTAGAAAAGATTTGGTTAAGTATATACAATCGGAAGAAATCCATGCAATGTGTCCAAATGGTGTTCACATGGAGGAAATAGAATCAATCTACAAGGGTGTGTCATCGTGGGAAATAAACAGAAATAAAATATTGGATATAAAAGCAATATTCTCACTAAGAAGTCACTTAAAAAATGTAGATAGCAAATTTCATTGCTTTACATTAAAAACTGGAATACTTTTCTGTTTAGCTAATCTCTTTCTGAAAAATAAAAATAAAGCAGTGCTGTCAATCACAGGACTTGGTTTTTTGTTTAGCAGAAGCTCAAAAGCAAAATTATTAAGATACCTATTGAAACCTTTTATAAGTTACCTCTTTAATAATGCTATCAACGTGATTATATTTCAAAATACTTCAGACAAAGATATATTTCTTAATTTTTCTAATTTCACAAATACGACAGAAGTAATTCCTAGTTCAGGGATTGAAAGTGCCAATTTTAAAATAAAAGATCTACCATCAAGTAACCCAGCAAAAAAGAAGGTCATCCTTGTTTCAAGACTTTTATATGATAAAGGAATTATGGATTATCTGAGTATTGTTAATCAAGTCAATATGGTAAATATTGAATTTTACCTAGCTGGTGAGCGTGATGAAGGTAATCCACAAAATATTTCCGACAAGGACATGGAAATAGTTTTAAATGAAGAAAAACTAAATTATTTAGGAAAGATTGATATAGAAACACAGCTGTCTGAATTTGATATTTCACTTGTAATGTCGTCACATGAAGGGTTTTCAAGGATTCTTCTTGAATCTTTATACGTTGGTCTCTATTGCATAGCCTATAAGATTCAGGGCACTGAAGTGATGAGAGAATTTAATAATCTTGAATTAATTGAATTGAATCAAATTGACAAATTTGTGAAGTCTATTGAAAAATATGAGGAAATAATTGATAATTCAAAAAATAGACAATTAATTGATGAGTTTTATACCTCTAAAGTTGTAGCTTCACAATTTGAGAAAATTTATAAAGAATTGGATGTACTGAATTGATTCGGTTTCAACTCTCAGTAACTGCTGCGGCATTTATAGCTTTTATATTCTCGGCTTTACTAAACAAAAGTTTTATGCATTTTACGAAACAATTCAAGAAAAAAAATAATAAAAGTGAGAAAAGGTTGAGCAATAAAAACATATCTCCTTTTGGAGGAATAGCAACCTCGGTTGCTTTTTTGATAACTACCTTTTTCCTAGGTAGAGCTGACCAAGATTTTGTAATAATTGGAATATGCGCAGTTATGATTTCAATAATTGGATTACTTGATGACGTATTCAATCTGGACTGGAAAACTAAAATTACAGGACAAATTATTATCATCCTGTACCCACTTTTAAAACTTGATGTATTTTTAAATATTGAGGCTTACCTAAAAGTAGATCTTCAGAATTATGTAAATCTCCTTTTTTCACTTTTATGGGTACTTTTAATTATCAACTCTATAAATTTTATTGATAACATGGATGGCCTAACAGTTGTTGTCTCTGGAAGCATCTGTTTGCAAATTGCATTTTTGACTAATTATTCAAATTTATATAAAGTCACAGATATTTCATTACTCCTCTTTGCGTCACTACTAGGGTTCTTTATATACAACTATCCTCCAGCAAAGTTATATTTTGGAGATTCGGGAACTCTATTTGTTGGATACGTATTGGGATTTATTTCTATTATTTTTGACTGGATACCAAAAGTAGATGGCGTATTAGTTTCTCCATTTAGCCCAATTTTGTTCATATTCACAGTTCCAATACTAGATTTTTTAATAGTTACTTCTGATAGAATTAGCAATAATAAATCACCAACAATTGGTGGAACTGACCATATTTCACATAGACTATTAAATCTAGGCTATTCGGAAAGAAAAGTATTATTAAGCTTTCTATTTTTGAGTTTCTTTTCTTACGTATTATTGATTGGAACTATATTCTTTAATGGAGCACTGAGTTACATTTTCGCAATGGGATATTTTGTATTTTTTATATACAATTTTGCTAAATATAAAAAAATGGAACCATTAAGTTAACTTTTTTTCTAATTCTATGATTCTATCTGGTGTTCCTGCGTCGATCCACCATCCTTCTATAGTTACATTTTTACATTTTCCGTCTTGTATATATAAATTGTTTAGATCTGTTACTTCATACTCCCCACGAGCAGAAGGCTGTAAAGTTGTAATTTTTTCCATAACAGTATCGTCATAGATATAAACCCCGACAACTGCTTGATTAGACTTTGGTTTATCAGGTTTTTCTTCAATTGAAATAACATTATTATTAGAATCTAATTCGGCTACTCCAAATTCTTCAGGATTATCTACTTTGTAAGAAAATATATAAGCTCCTTTATTACTTCCAATATTTTCTAAATTTAAATTTGCTGTAGGACTGTGTTCAAAGAAATTATCTCCTAAAATAAAAAAAACTGTATCTCCAGGGTAGATATATTCTTTAGCACACATTAAGGCATGGGAAATACCTTTTTGTTCATGTTGTATTGAATAACTAATATTTTTTTCAGGAAAATAGGATCTAATAACATCTTTTATCAATTTATCAAAAGAAGGATTAGTAATTATGATGAAATCGTTTAACCCCCAATTGGAAAGCTGTTCAATTTGACGAATAATCATTGGAGATCCGTCAACCTCTAAAAGAATTTTAGTTGAGTCATTTCCTCTAAAGCCCTGAAGGCGAGTTCCTAGACCTCCAGCAGCTATTACTGTTTTAATTTTATTCACAAAATTTATTATAGAGTTATACTTAGTTTTTGGTTTAACATGAAGACACTAAATAAATACACATACTTGTTTATAGGATTACTAGTAGTAGCAGTTGTAGTAGTTTTTACTATTATTCCAAGATTTGAAAAACAAGCATTTGATCCAGATAGAGTGGAAAATATATCAGAGGGTCTTACCCCTACTACAAGTCTTCTTGTTGAAGATAATATCGAGGAAAATGAAACTAAACCTCCGGAATCTGAAATAATTCAAATTCAGAAATCAGAAATTGAAAAATTACTTATAAACAACAGTGCTAAGAGTGACATAGAGGGATATAAATCTTATCTTTTGATTGGTAGCGATGAAAGGGATGAAAATTCTTCTGAATCAAGAGGTTTTGTTGAAGGTCAAAGAGCAGATGTTATCATCATAGGGCTTATTGATGAAACTAAAGGAAACCACTATCTACTGTCTATCCCTAGAGACACATTGATAGTTAACGCATGTACAGAGAAACTTGAAAGAATAAACGGATCTTACTCTGAAAATAAATGCGGGAACAATGCTGAAAACCTAGCTGCTGCAGTAAAAAACTTAACAGGGATCAAAGTAGACCATTTTGCAAGTTTTAACTTTGAGGGTTTCGAGAATATTATTAACTCTTTTAATGGAATTGAAATCTGCGTAGATAGCGCACAAAAAGAAGGTTACTCTTTCGAATTGCAAAAAGGGTGTCAGGTAGTAACTGGATCTACAGCCTTGAATTGGATCGTATCCAGAAATACTGAAATATTAGTTGGTGAAAAAATATTAGATGAAAATGGAGAAGATGCATCAGAGTGGAAAAAGATGGATGGTGTAAGTGACTTATCAAGGAATGAACGACAGCAATATGTGATATTGCAATTATTGAAAAGACTAAATGACTTCCAATCACTTGCTGAATTTAATAATTTTATAAATACCTTAGAAGATTCATTCATTATTGATGAGAACCTAACCTTAAGTAATGCCATAAATACACTTTGGAATTTGAAAGATATAAACTTTAGCAGTATAGAAAGAGTTTCAATACCTACTTCGCCGTATGAACTTGAAGATGGCAGACAAGTATTAATAATATCTGAAAACTTTTCTACTTATGCAGAAAGAATTGGACTATCTAGTTCTTAATCTTTTTTTAAGAATAAATAGATAGGAATCATCCAAAAATAAATTGCTACATCTGGTGAGTATATCAAG
>ENA-OREN01000056-OREN01000056.1-marine-metagenome-genome-assembly--contig:-NODE-56-length-153364-cov-5.003516_pt1 | contig 153364 bp, 164 predicted proteins | sample MGYA00248624_ERZ508555 | MGnify/ENA primary metagenome ERZ508555 (study PRJEB26222, sample SAMN06267773) | marine metagenome | isolation source: Saanich Inlet, British Columbia, Canada | place... | reverse complement strand
CTGTCGCTGAATTTGTGTTAATACCTCCACCACCACGTGATGATTGACCTGTACCGCCTCCACCACCACCGCCGCCTGCAATGGCTAATTTAATTGTGTCTGCGTCCTGTCCTGACTCAAATAATGTTACTGTTGTGGCTCCTCCGCCACCTCCGCCTGAACCTGAGATCCCTGAACCTCTTCCTGAACTACCGCCATCACCACCTGAATAGCCTGTAAGCCCTTGACCGTTCCTGCCGCCGTCGGTGTCTTGACCCATTCCGCCGGCTTCACCTCCGCCTCCAACGCCTACAGCAATTTTCTTTACTCCTGCGTATGCTGAAATATCTAAATCTGTTACTGTGACATAGTGTCCCGCGGCACCGTCCGCTCCGTCACCCGCTGTGTCAGGACCACCGCAACCACCTGCTCCGCCCCATAGGTGCATGGTCACAGTGTTTGTGCCTGCCGGCAAGTCTGCTAACTGAAGTTGTCCGCTGTAATTGAACGTCTTTGATATTGTTGGCATGGGATTACGCCTCCCTTACGAACCAGAAGTCCCCGTCGTTTCCGTCACTGCCTGTTGGATTGGCAGTAGAAACTGTTTTTGCCGATCCGCCCCATTCATTGCTTAGAGTGGCAACCGCGCCTATCGTTGGTACATTAGTGTTTGATGTGTCAGTGTATGTAATAGATCCTACTGCACCCAACGTCATTGAAGTTGCTTTGACATTTCCGCCCGCTGTGGTTTTTAAAACTTTACCCTTGTTGGCATTACCGTCCTCAACTGCATCCGCTAATCTTATAACTTGTGAGTAACTCTGGTTTTGACCTGCTGACCAGTGGTTCTCTGATACATCATAGAACATCCTAGCGTCGTCTGTGTCACCTGTCTCTACTATTAGGCCTGCATCTACTTCTGAGTTGCCTGTGTTTACTTTTATGAAAGCGTCATCGTATGTTGATACATTCGAAACTGAGCTGTTGTATTCGCCTGTGATGTTCAAATTACCGTCTATTGTTATGTTTCCTGTTGAACCATCCATGGTCATTATGGTCTTTGTAGTACCGCCATTGTTGACAGTGAATTTTAAATCTTTGTCTTCTGATGTCTGTGCAACTGTTACATCGTTGCTGGAAACTGTTATTGATAGTTCTTGTGCATCACCAATTATCACACCTGAATCTGTGTCTACTGTAAGTGCACCTGTTGTGGTATCCGCCGCATCTGATCTTAGGAAGTTACCGCCTGCGATCACTGTTGCTGATGTGTTTGTCGTCGATGACACATCCATCGCACTCGCTTGTGAACTTGATCCTTCGAATACTGATCCTAGTGTAGAGTTAAGTGTTATACCTGCTTTGATTGATGCAAACCCTGTCTGCGTGGCAGTGGGTGTGAATGTTTCTTTTGAAAGTATTGCAACTCTTGTCGCCCCTGCGTACATTGATGAAACTACTTTGTTACCACCTGAACTTGCTAGAGTCTCTATCTTCCAACCTGATTCTGTCTGTCCAGCAGTGAATGCCGGCCCAATCAATTCCCATTCGCTATTAACTTGGTGTGATCTCGCATCTCCTGTGTATACAAACACCTGATCGTTTGTTGAATCTAACCATAAATCACCTGCTGATGGTGAGGTTGGCAGTGATGAGCTGGCTTTTGCGCCGCCTGTGGGCTTGAAACTCGTTCCGTCGTACACTTTGATCTGATTGGTTGTTGTGTCGAACCATAGTTCACCCTTTAGAGGTGCAGATGGTGCCGCAGTCGATGCCGCGTTCTCTAACAACTTGACTAGGTTCTCGTTGAGGCCTTCACCAAACCCTGAATATGATTTTCCAAACAACTGCAACGTAGTGGTGTTGTCTACCGTTCCGTCCGTGATCGTTGTTACTATTGTTCCGTCTGTTTTGTTGATTGTGTACGCCATTTGTTTATATTTATAGTCTTCCAGCCACAATATTAATCGTGCCTATTTCGGTTGAATTGTACTCCTCTAATGCTTTTCCTATTACTGTTCCTACTTTTGGATCATTTCCTTTTCTAGCAACACCCGGATGTTGTGAGTGTGTTACCAGCATATCTCCCTTGCTTATCTGTCCCATCACTTTGCATGGTACCTTACCTTGTAATGCTACCGCTTGTCCTGTTGCGTCTGAATTCATTAGGTATGCTGGATTTTCAGAGATGACACCTGCCACTCTTGGATCTGCACCCATGCTTGAAACTGTGATCTCTTTATCACCACCAAATATGACAACTGTGCCCACTTCGTACTCCGAGTCGGACTCGTATATCTCAGCCAAGTCAGCGTATTGTGCCGAAGTTGCTGTTGTAGATAATACGTTAGTGCTTGGATTGTAGGTTAGGTTGGTGTCAGTCTCTATGCCCTGTGTTCCTGTGGCTCCATCAACGAATGTCAAATAAACAGTTTCATTGGCAGTGTTATTGGCGGTTGCAGTTACACTTGTAGCCAATGCCGCTGTTCCTGTGATATTAATTCCCCAGGTGCCTGAGGCGCCTGTTCCTGTCTTTGTTGGTGCGTCAATGCCAGTTAGTGCTGAACCGTCACCTGTATAGCTGGTTGCGGCTACTGTTCCAGTTACAGTAATACCTGTAGCTGTTGTTACAAGTTTTAATGAGTTATTATGATATATGCTTTGCCCTGCACCGGCATTGGTTGATATACTTGTTTTTGCACCTGCGGCATTTTGAAAATACGTTGTACCTGAACGTACAAATAAACTTCCTGTACCTACATCATCAATATAACTGTTACTACCATCGTGATATACTGTTAAGTCTGGACCAGCACCCATTCTAAGATAATTACTGTCTCCAAGTGATACGTTGCCTGTAAATGTTGCTGTTGTAGCACCTGATAATGCACCACTTGATAGTGTAGCTGTTCCATCTGTTAGTGAGCCACCAGTAACTGCTCCACTTGCTGTAAGTGTTGTAGCACCTGATAATGCACCACTTGATAGTGTAGCTGTTCCATCTGTTAGTGAGCCACCAGTAATTGCACCTGAGGCACCAATTGTTGTAACTGAAGCAATAGCACCTGATGTAATAGTTGCTGTTCCATCAGTTAGTGTACCGCCTGTAACAGTGCCTACTATAGTTAATGCATCTGTAGTTTTATTGTAGGTCAGTCCTGCATCGCCACCAAATGAGCTACTGTCATTGAACTGTACCTGTGTGTTACTTCCACCGGGTGTTCCACCACCACCTGAGTGTTGTTCAAATGTTAATGCTGTTGTTCCAATTGTTATTGAACCGTCAGTGGTTAATTTCCAAAATGTGTCAGCATAAGACGACCCTTCTGTGACCATACAGGTCATACCAGCTGAAATAGTTCCCTGATGACTGCCATCACGACTACGTACCCAAGTTCCATTTGAACCTGACCCTACAACTGTACATCTGTATAATCCGTTTTGCGAAGCTGTTGTTTGACCTGTAACTAATATACGATCATCGACAGTAAGACTAACTCCATCAACTGTGGCTGGAGCGCCGCCACTGAGAGTTACGTCTGACTCACTGACTACTCGAACTGCCGCTTTAGCACTTGTTCCGGATAGCTGATGGGCTCTAGGTCTAGTTAATGCCATTTAATGTTCCTTAGTGTAAGTCTACCCAAGCATCGCCGGCATATGCTTGTATTTTACTTGTAGTTTCATTGTAAATCAAACTGCCGTTAGTAGGTGATACTATGCTATCTCGCTCAGATGTTGTAAAACTCGTTAGCTTTAATGGTCCGGCTGATACTCCTGTTAAGTATAATTCGTCAAAGTTGTCGTTAGTTTTATCAAATGAGGTACGTAGGTCGTCGCCTGTTCCGTCATTAACTGCAACACCAATATTAATTGTTTGTTTAGCCATAAATTTTATTCTCCATTACTATTTATCAAGATAAAAAAAGCACTCTTAGGAGTGCTTTTTAGTTTGTTACGTTGTGAGCTAGTTGTTATTTAACTACTACTTCAATAACGCCTTCTCCACCTTCCCAATTTTCAAGTGCTTTACCAATTACTGCACCGTATGTTGGGTTAGCTTCTGCTCTAGCCATACCGTTACCTGCTGATACCATCATGTCGCCTTTAGCAACAGGACCAGTAACTTTACATGGTACACGACCTTGTAATGCTACCATAGCTGTATGTTCTGCTTCTAAACCATCATTCATTCTGTAAGCTGGTGCTGTTGAAACAACACCTGCTACTCGTGTACAATGATCTACATCACATTCAGCAACTTCCTTATCACCACCAAAGTGTACAACTGTACCTGGAGCATAATCAGCGTCAGCTTCATATTTCTCTGCCAAGTCAGCGTATTGTGCTGATGTTGCAGTACCTTGGAACTCTCCTGATGTTATGAAGTTATTTGCACCAAGATCTAAGTTTTTGTTCATGTTCCATTTAGTACCACTGTGTGTGTAAGTAAATGTTGCACTAGCACCATCAACAGTAAGACCAGCACCGTCAGCCGCCGCTGAATCTGCCGCACCGTCTGCAATAGTAATGTTTTTATCAGTAACATCTAATGTTGCTGAGTTAACTGTTGTTTGTGTGCCACTAACTGTTAAGTTTCCTGTAACAATAACATTGCCACCTACATTTAAGTTTTCAGCAACGCCTGCACCACCTGCTACTTTTAAAGCACCTGTAGTTGAAGATGTTGAAGTTGTTGTATCACTGAGTGTAACTACTCCTGATGCCGCTAGTGTAGTAACACCTGATAATGCACCACCCATTGCTAGCGTAGTAGCACCTGTGACTGCACCTGATGTAACACTAAATGTGCCATCTGTAATTGTACCACCAGTAATTGCACCTGAAGCACCGATCGTTGTAACTGAAGCAATAGCACCTGATGTAATAGTTGCTGTGCCATCTGTTAATGTACCACCAGTAATTGTACCTGCGTGTACTTCAGCCCACTTCTTAGAAGCACTACCTAAGTCGTAAGTTGCGTCAACTGTAGGAAGAACATCACCTTTAATATCAACTGCTGATGAACCAGTAGTAACACTAGTTTCGCCACCACCTGATTCTAAGTTAGTAATAGTAGTTGTAGTAGTAATTTTACGTACTTCAATCTTATCACCTGTTGCTGGAGCTTCTGTAAATGTCAATGTAGTACTTGACACTGCGTAAGCAGTAGTTGGTAATTGAACCACACCGTTAATACTTACAATACATGAAGCAGTAGTTTGTGTTTCTGATAATGTAAACGCTACTGTTGAATCATCACCATCAAATGTCTGTGAAGCAATAACTGTAAACACTAGTGCTCCAACCGCTTCCCAACCTGTTGCCGCATACTGCTCTAGGGAATCACTGGTTGTGTTAAAACGTAGCATACCAACAACACCAGTTGTTGGACGTTGAGCGTTAGTACCAACTGGTAGCATTGCCGCGTCAGTTGTGTTAACTTTAAATGTAACATCTGTTGTAGCTGTTGCACCACCAACTAACATAGTTGTACCATTCCAAGTAAGGTTAGCATCATCTTCTAATGCTCCCGATGTACCTGCAATAGTAATACGATTGTCAGTTAAATCACTAACAATAGCTGATGCCAGTGTAGCTTCACCTGATGTACCAAGTGTAGTAACAGCTGATAAAGCACCACTTGATAGTGTAGCTGTACCGTCTGTTAGTGTACCAACTGTGGCTGTACCACTGAATGTTGCCGCAACACCGTTTGTAATAGTACCAGCATCATATGTAGCCGCACCGTCATTGAATGCACCTGCTGTAACTGTTCCACTGAATGAACCTGTTGTAGCACCTGATAAAGCACCACTTGATAGTGTAGCTGTACCGTCTGTTAATGAACCACCAGTAACTGCACCAGTAACATCTAATTTACCTGATGTAGCAATATTACCTGTTGAGTCTGCAACAGTAAATGCACCGTCAACATCAATACCGCCGTCTAAACTTGCTAGACCACTTGCTGTAATTGTTGTAGCACCTGTAACTGCACCTGAAGTAACGCTAAATGTGCCATCTGTTACTGTACCGCCAGTAATTGTACCTGAACCAGTAATGTTAGTAGCACCTGTTAAAGCACCACTTGTTAGTGTAGCTGTACCATCTGTTAATGAACCAACTGTGGCTGTACCTGCTGTTGAAATATTACCTGCCGCTAATGTATTTGAAGCAGTAGTATATGTTAAATCAGCGTCATCTACTAACGCACCTGATGTACCAGCAAATGTAACACGTGTTGCTGTTAAGTCTGATACTATAGCTGATGCCAATGTAGCTTCACCTGATGTACCTAATGTAGTAACACCTGATAAAGCACCACTTGATAGTGTAGCTGTACCGTCTGTTAATGATCCACCAGTAACTGCACCTGTAACACCAAGTGTTGTTGAGATTGTTGCCGCACCAGTAACTGCTAATGTTGAGCCATTAAACGTTAAGTTTGAATTATCTTCAAGAGCTCCTGAAGTACCTGCTAGTACAACTCTACCTGATGTTAAGTCAGATACTGTAGCTGAAGCTAGTGTACTTTCACCAGTAACACCAAGTGTTGTTGAGATTGTTGCCGCACCAGTAACTGCTAATGTACTACCGTCCCATCCTAAGTTTGAGTTGGTTGTTAATTCGCCACTGCTTGAAAATATAATTGCCGCATCATCTAAATCTGAGACAACAAGTTCGTTACCTGTAGGAACAGTAACTTTACCTGTGCCGTTAGCGGCAAGGTTTAAATTACCGTTAGTATTGTTTGATGTAATAGTACTAGCATCAATGTCGATATTGTCAGCAGTTACTTTACCAAATACTGCCGCACCTAGTGTACCTGAAACAACTTCACCTGTAATAGATGCATCTGAATAGTATCTAAAGTCGTTGTTAGTAGTGTCAAAACCCATAAACGCAATTTTTTCACTGCCTTCATAGTAGTACATTGACATACCACGGTCTTTAGCATCATCTGATGCTAGTGCCGCGTTGTCTGCGCCACGACCAACCTGGAAGATTGGATCTGCAACTGTTGTAACTGTTGAGTTAACTGTTGTTGTTGTACCGTTAACTGTTAAGTCACCGTCAACTGTTAAATCGTTACCAATTGTTACGTCATCTGGCAAGCTAAGTGTTACGCTGTCTGAACCAACTATAACGTCAATTTCATTTGCTGTACCAGCGAATGTTAAAGTATCGCCTGATGATATTGTTGAAGTGTTTGGTGAACCTTCTGAATCACTAACTGTGAAACCTGAAGATAGTAAACCGTCAACATAACCTTTAGTTGTTGCATCACCTGTTGCTACTGGAGTAGCTACGTTTGTGATTTTGTTAGCACCCATGTCAATTGTACTTGAAGCATCAATTGTTAAGTCGGCTAAAGTAGTTGTACCATCTGCATTCAACGTACCTGCTGTTGTTAATGAACCACCTGTAATTGCACCTGAAGCACCAATCGTTGTAACTGAAGCAATAGCACCAGATGTAATAGTTGCTGTACCATCTGTTATTGTACCACCTGTAACAGCACCTGTTGCTGTCATAGTACCACCTGTTGAAATATTACCTGCCGCTAACGTATTTGAAGCAGTAGTATATGTCAAGTCAGCATCATCTACTAAAGCGCCTGATGTACCAGCAAATGTAACTCTAGTTGCTGTTAAATCTGATACTATAGCTGATGCCAGTGTAGCTTCACCTGATGTACCTAATGTAGTAACACCTGATAACGCACCACTATCTAAAGTAGCTGTGCCATCTGTTAATGAACCACCAGTAACAGCACCTGTTGCTGTCATAGTACCGCCTGTTGAAATATTACCAGCCGCTAACGTATTTGAAGCAGTAGTATATGTCAAGTCAGCATCATCTGTTAAAGCACCTGAAGTGCCTGCAAATGTAACACGTGTTGCTGTTAAATCACTAACTGTTGCACTCGCTAATGTAGCTTCGCCTGTTGTTCCTAACGTAGTAACACCTGATAATGCACCACTTGATAGTGTAGCTGTTCCATCTGTTAATGAACCAACTGTCGCTAATCCTGAAGCACCAATTGTTGTAGCACCTGATAAAGCACCGCCCATTGCTACCGAAGTTGCGCCTGTAATTGCACCTGAAGTAACGCTAAATGTGCCATCTGTTAGTGTACCACCAGTTAGTGTACCTGAACCAGTAATGTTAGTAGCACCTGTTAAAGCACCACTTGTTAGTGTAGCTGTACCGTCTGTTAATGAACCACCTGTAATTGCACCTGAAGCACCAATCGTTGTAACTGAAGCAATAGCACCAGATGTAATTGTTGCTGTTCCGTCTGTTAGTGTACCACCAGTAATTGTATCGTCTGCTGTAATACCACCTGCGTGTAAGTCTGCATAGTCACTTGGTGTTATTGTCATTGCTGTACCAGCAGATGCTGTTTCTACAAAAGCAAATTCGCTTTCTGAAGCATCGTAACCCATAAACACTGAAGTGTCGTCACCATACTCACCATAGATACCCATATCTCTTGCACTACCTGTGCCTGTTACTTCTGAGTTAAGTACCATAACCGCATCTTCAACTGTTGTATTAGTTGTTGAAACTGTGTTTGTTGCTCCGTTAACTGTAAGGTTTCCCGAAACTGTTAAGTTGGAACCGTAGGATAAGTCGTTTTCTAACTTTCCTGCTGTAATAGAGAGGTCCACTAGCTTACCGCCAGTTAAGACACCGTCTGCTACTTGGTTGTTTTTAATTCTTGTCACTGCCATGATTTATTTTCCTTATAATCTAGCATTTAAGGGTAGCTATCCCCCGTATTTCTACCTGGTAGATATTTCTATTGCTTTCTACTTGAAAGTATTTATTTAATTATGATGATTTGTAACCGTTACGGCCTTGTATAAACTGCTGATATTATTGAATAAACTACGTAGTTTATAACTTATCCAATACGCCAATTAGTACCGTCTGAGTAGACTGGTACTCCGTTAGATCCACCGTCTGCTACTATTGACGCAAAGGTTGTTGCGTTAGCATCTGTAACGAATGCCCTTGAACCCGCACCTACGGATGATGCTGATGGTAAATTTGTTACTGTAACTGGTGTTGTTTTAACATAGGATCCAACAGTGTTACCCAATGTTTTGGTCATAAATCTGACAATAATTTTATCACCAGTTGCTGGAGCTTCTGTAAATGTCAACGTCGTTGAACTTACAGTATATGCTGTCGTTGGTTCCTGTAATACACCGTTTAGTGTTACCAATAATGCGTCTGTTGTTGTTGCTGTTGATATTGTGAATGCAGTTGTTGATCCGTCACCATCAAAATTTTCAACCAGTGTGGTATAGTCACCTGACGTGTCCCATTCGGAGCCGTCATATATTTCGAGAGCGCCTGTCTCGCTGTTGTATCTAAACTCACCTGTGCTTGGTGATCCATCTCGCTGTGATGTGTTACCTACTGGTATCACAAACCCTGAGGTTCCGGATATTACAAGTTTTCCTGTTTCAGCATCTAACGTGATGTCATCACCAGCTGTTGTAGATGTTACTGTGGTATCTGAAACAGTTAAATTACCTATAGTGGTGTCTTCACCAGCAACTGCCCCAACACCAAATGTACCAGTATACCTAGCACCTGATATGTAAACTGACTTACCTGTAAAGCTAATACCATCAGGTAAGTTATCACCAATAAAATGTAAGACACCTGATTGATAATCAAAGAACCATTCGTCATCATTACCTGAACCTGTAGCAAAAACTTGGTCGCCACCTGTAGCACCTGAGGCATCACCTGAAGTGTGTATATATACTTTTACTTGATATGTGGATCCTAGCTCTGGTGGTATCCAATCTGTTAGTCCTGTCTTCCAAGATCTATTTGCTGTAGCTGTTCCGTCAAGTGTTGTTTCGTCTGGTGCTGATGTAGGATATACTGTTACTACTCCTGAGGACGAGCCTGGCATAACTGCTGGAATGTCATCTGCTTGTTGCCATACTTTATCGCCACGTAGTAGTAATGGTGAAGATATCGCTTCGTTAGGTGCTTTCTTGTTAGTGTTAGTATCAGTTTTAGTGGATCCGTAACCTAGCTTCTTCCAAAGGTAATCAATTTTCTGTGTGTCTTGAATTGCCATTAGCTAGCTACCCCCACTGATAACGCTGTAACACTCTGCCCTGATGTCAGTGCTATACGAACTAGTATTACATTGCCTGTGGCATTTGTTCCGTTCTCACTACCCAGTGTCATTGTGTAGCCACCTGACAAACTTGTTCCTGTTGCTATTCTATCGCCTGACGTAAATGCACATCCGTTACTACCGTTACCACCGTTGCCTGTATCACTACCCGGTACACCTGACCCACCATATGTTATACTAGAATCAATCCAACCGTTTAATCCTGAGGCTGAATCAATACCAGTTCCTGGTGCCGCTATAAACAATCCAGCGATACCTGATGATGTAATGTTTAAATCAAAGTTAGCCATTGTGGTTCTTCTGAATGCAAATGTAAAGTATTGTGTTCCTGTGTCACCACTTCTATCTGGTCCCACTGGCAAGTATCCTGTTGAGTAATCAACAACATTGTGTGCTAGAACACCTAAACGTATGGTTGCTTCTTTTGTACCTTCAACTCCAGGATCACTTGCTTCAGTATATGGTGAGCTTGTATAAAAGTTTGTTGACCCTGTATAACTTGGTGTGTCTGTAGTGTCCCCACTAAAGTTAAATATTCTTAAGCCGTCATCATCAAAGCCAGCACCTAAACTATCACTCACTGGTATTAGTATTTCTGATATGCCTGACTGTGCTGATTTATGTACGTTAATGTTTGTTGTATTAGATACATAGCTACCTACACCATTACAGTTTCTAGCACGTACTTGTACTCTGTCTACTGTTCTCACTGAGCTTGCAGTAATTGGAACTGTTAAACTACCTAAGGTATATGCACTTGCTACGCCAATATCAATCTTAGGTATTCCACCTGTTAACATTGTTGAACTTCCATCTATGTTTGCATAGGTGTATTCGGTGTTTACAGTACCTGCTGATGATGTACCTTCTTGGTTAGCACCGGTATCAACTTCTACAGGATTTGAAACATCTGAATATGCTTGCCCTGTTAAATTGTTAACTTGTACACCTGTCAATACCACTGTTGGTGATCCTGAATTGTAGTAAGGTATACCTGAAACGAATCGTTTAGTTCCTGCTGTTCCTTCTGCTAGTGTACCAGCTCCACTTTCAATTGATGGTGTTGCTGTGACATCATCATAAACAACAGCTACGTAGTTAGTATTACCTGTTGTTGAATGTTCTAGTCTTTCATCGTTGGCACCTACTGTATAACTTGCAAGTGCTTGTGTAATTTTAGCATCAAATGTTTGATAAAAACCTGTTGGATATGTTGATCCTGATATGCTGTCATTGGCATCAAGTTGTCCTGATACTACCAAACTTGTAAATGTTCCGTTTTCACCTGTTGACGTTGTAAATGTTTTATTACCTTTATCGACACCATTTACTTTAGCTGTTAACGTGCCTGTAACGCCGTTGTACGCATTATTAACTACCGTAGTGTCAATTGTACCTGATGTGTATCTTCTTGCACTAGCCGTTGTTAAATCAGCACCTGCTGATAATGGATTCGAGTCTGAATTGTCTGTAAAGCCTGCTGTCAGTTTAGGACTAGTACCTTGATAGCTGTCTGATAAACTTAATGTAAATCCTGATAAACTAGTAGGGGCACTTGGTACTGCATTTAATTGGAATGTGATTCCTGTATCTACATCTGTTTGTGCTGTTAAGTCTGGTGTACCTGCGGCAGTGAATGTTAAGTTATAGTTACCTGCTGATTCTCCAGAGTAGTCATGATCCAATGTAGCCCCAATTGACCCTGGTGAACTGCCATCTTCAGTTACTGCGTCGTTTGAACCGGTATCTGCCCAATCATATGTATAGCTATCTGCATTCTGTGAAGTGTTTGTTACTCTTACTAAAGCACGGTTAACACTGTTGTAATCTACTCCGTCATATAAATCATAAATGTTATCACCTGATCTATCTGATGGTGTAACTGCTGTTCCTGTTATGTTTGCTCTAACATCTGGTTCAACGTGAACTGAAAAGTTTGAACTTACAAAAGGTGAACTTGTGTGATTTGAGATAACTCTAATATTACCGGTATAATCTTGTGCCACGCCGTTAGCTTGGTCACTTGAACTTAGAGCAAATGTATGATTAATTGTTCCGCTAGTATCTCCACTACCTCCAGCACCTGCGTTTACTGTTGTTGATGTTGTTCCATCACCCCATTGGTATTGGTATTGTATTCCGTATGTTGCATAACTACCAATTGTACTTTCTGTATTATTTGTAAGCGTAACAACGTGTCCTGAAGTTCCTTCTTCGTTGACCCCTGAGGTATCATCTAATGACACTGTTGGTGTATGTGTATCGTATATTTCCACTGCGTCTGTAGTGTTAGTTGGAATCGCACTTGGCAACGCAGTTGAGTGACTGTCTAGTGTCACTGTAACTGTTCTTTGTTGTTCTTGTTCGGTTGATGCTGTAAATGTGTGTGCTAGTCTACCACCTTGTGATCCACCATTTGCTGTGTCGTCTGTAATTACATCATCACTTTCACTGTCGCCCCAATCAATTGTATATTGTATTGTTGCTCCGCCAATGTTTGTTGTATTATTGTCTAGGTAAACTGTAGCACCATCGTCCCAATAGTTTATTGGTGATCCGCCACTTGAAGCAGAATATATAGCAAAACTTACCACAGGGTCTGCTGTGTAGATTGTAATATAATCTTCTCTAGTTTTACTTGCTGTTGACCCTGAGCCTGAACCTGAATTGTTAAATGCTGTTACTGTAACATCAAAAGGTGATCCTGAATTTGTTGCGTATGTGTGTGTTGGTGTTGAATCTGTTGTAGCAGTTGTAGTGTCACCGTCACCCCAGACAATAGTGTATCTATTAGCATTTCCTGTTGCTGTGATAGTTAGTGTTACTGTTGTGCCAGCACCACCACTTGTTACATCAGCTGAGAAATCTACTTCTTTAACGAATGTACTATTTCTTACATTTTCAACTACTTCATTTAAATCATCTATAGCATCAGTAACTTTGGTTGATGTTGTCCAGTTAATATATGCCCCGTCTGTTGTTAGTGACCCATCTGCGGCTGTGCCTAAGTTTATTGCGTTACCAATCTGAGCCGCTCCACTTATTTGATTGTCAACATATATTTTACTAGCTACATCTTGGTCTTGTACTGGGTCAACTACGTTGTTTATAAAATTTGTTGATGCATTAATATTACCTGTGCCGTTAGGCGATAATGCTATATCTGCATTAGTTACTATTGATGAAATTGTGTTGTCTGATATTTGTACGTTGGCGGCTGTTACATTGCCTGAGACTGTAAGGAGGTCTGTCGCTGTTGCTGTGCCAATTGCTATTTTAGAATTTGCATAATCAACTACTAGAGTGTCTGTATTAAATGTTAAATTAGTATCTCGAGCAAGATCGTCTCGCAAGAGTCTACCAGATATTCGGCCTTTAGCCATAGTGTCTCCTTATCCTCCGTATTTCACGGATAACCTTGTACAATCGCAGGTTTACCTCGGTTTGTCCTCCGCCCAATGCGGATTATGTGTTTATTTATCTGATTTAAGAAGTTGGAGTTTGGCCAATGCCTTGAACAACTGATATTGTTTCACTTGTTGGTGGAGCTTCATCAAATGTAATGTCATCTGATGATAGTGTGTAATGCGTAGTTGGTTCTTGATGTACGCCGCCAATAAAGACTAACAATTGGCTTACTGAGCTTGGAGTTGTTGACAGTGTAAATGTCAGAGTTGAATTATCGCCTGTAAATGTATCTATAGTAAGAGATTGTTCACCATCTATAGCCACAGCTTTAAAAGTAGATCCGTTATAGTATTCTAATCTTCCTAAGTCGGTATTAAATCTAAAAGTACCAAAGTGTGGAGCATCTGGTCTATTTGCACTTGCTCCGCTAGGAATCTGTATTGCTTTTGCAGTTGTTGATACTATTGGTTCTTTAAGAAATCTACCTGAGCTCATTGTTTAATTATATCGCTGTGTATGAAACTGTGCAACTTACTGATGAAGCTGTGTTAGATAATGCTGATACAAAATCATTATTTTCTAACAGAACTTTTTCACCGCCTGCATACCATTGATAAGTGTCTTTTGATGCAACGTCTAACTCATCAACTACTATGTTAGTGTCAGATACTGATCCACCACTTGGTACTATGTTAACACTTATTGTTACTGTTGAAGCACCATAGTTTGTAAAAGACAACCATGTAATTGCACTATTGTTTGTCGATGTGTATACTGTTGTTGCTGAGTCTGCAACTAATGTCGATGTTATTGCCATTTTTATTTCCCTAAAATATAATGCCGAATACTACGGCTTTCGATTTACTTACTAGTTCATCTGCTGTTGTTGTATCTGTTACTGTGTATAATCCTGTACCGCCTGATCCAGCTACCTTAGAATAAACTGTAGTATATCCTGATTGTCCTGTTGGATCACTGCCTTCATTTTGTAATCTTACTGCTGATCCATCAACATGTAAGATGCCTGTTCCGTCTGGGGCAATAACAACATTTCCATTGCTTGCTGATACAATACTTTGACTGTTAACATCTAAAGAGCCGCCTAGTTGTGGTGTGGTATCTTCTACAACATTCTCAAGACTCGCTCCGCCTGCTGATGAAGCAATAGGAGTTAAACTTCCTGAACCGTTATCAATTGACCATTTATCATTTGACTCGTCATACACTATCCTAGAATTAGTAGAACTGCCTCTATCTACTTCAAGTCCGGATGTTCCGCCTGTGACTCCTGCTCCTGCTTCGCCTTTATTTAAAACAATAACACGATCTTGTATATCTGTATCTTGAGAATTAACTGTTGTTTGTGTGCCACTAACTGTTAAGTTTCCTGTAACTGTAACAGCACTAGAAGATATAGTAACAACGTCACTGGCACCTAGTGTAGTGATATCATAATTACCATTTATTCGTTTATGTGTACTCATTTACTTTTCCTATTATAGCTTATTTATCTTTAACTTAAACTCGTCCATCATAATATTCACTATATTGTTGTTAGTGAAATCAACATCTGAAGAACTTTGATCTTTAACTCTAAAAAATGTTACTCTAGGAAATGCTTTTGCTATCTCATTAATTTGATAAATCCAATTACCTGCAAATGTTGGTTTATCTGTACTCTTTTTGTAAAACTCTGTATCAGCATAAACATTATTAAACTTATCGTCTGTTGACCCAAAATCAAATCCTAATAAAAATACATGTGTTGCTCCGTCTATGCAAGCTCTAGATAATGCAACAGGTCCAGAACTATTACCGTAGTACGGTCGTTCTATTTTTAATGCTTTTGATCCTTGTATAGGACGCCGTGTCCAAAACTTAATTTTTTTATCTATACCTTCTTCTTGAATCTTATTTGCAATTAGTCTATCTGTTGCTACTAAAACATGAGGCATAAATTCTCTATAGATAGCATTACATCCATATACTAATCCTTTAGGTTTTAACTCTACAGGATCCACTGCTAGTCTACTCTGTCCGTTGCCTAATACAAATGCTATTGTCATAAAAAAATCCTCTCAGTGTATTTACTAAGAGGATTAATGTAGCTTTAAAAAAGTATTAATTTTAGATAGCTGTTAAACGTAACATGGATTCAGCTGAATCATCTTCTACTGCCCATGAATAAACTACACCACTATAGTCAACTGCTCTATGTGCTGTAATTTTTTGAATCGCTTTTGCTTCGCCTGCAGTGTTCAATCCAACAATCGACATTTCGCCTGCATCATGTCCAGTAATTTTATTAACTAAAATTGCTTCACCTTGTACAGTATTGCCGTCGTTTGATACTTTGAATGTTTTAGATCCTTTTTGTGATAGAATATATCCTTCAAAATCTGTCCCACCGATATCCGCTCTTACTGGAATTGTTGGTGCCGCATTAACGCCTGTTGGTCCTAAAAATAACTTATCTATTGGTCTACCCATTTTATATTTCTCCTTAAAGAAGTCCAATGTAGGTTCTATCTACTACGCTGGTATGGTTAAACAGCATAAAAACGCACCCCTTGTGCGAACGTTAATATTTATCAGAATAGTGTTGAAAAACAAGCTCAGCAAACTCTTGATGCCAGGGATTGCCTGGATGGCTTCCGTCTCTTGCTGTAGTATCGGGGTTAATGCCAAAGTCTGTGTATTCGCCTGGGCCGTGTACTAAAGGAATATTTCTAACTAGACAAATCTGTTTTAACAACAGTATGTTCTTTTGAAAATTATGATATGCCCAATTTGGGTTTTCTAGTAGTTTAGGATATTCTGCTGTGTCTAATTGATAGTCTGTTAACCAGTGCTTGTCTTTAGGTAATTCAATTCTAGACTCTGCTGGCCAACACACTGCTACCAAGTTAGGTTTTAATATGTCTATAGTCTTGTATATTGAACGCACAACATAGTCTGGGCTCGTACTACTCTGTGCTAGGTTCCAAACTGTCGTAGGCTGGTTAAAATGCGTCTTAAGCTGTTGTGTCCAGGTGTTCTCATACTTAACACCTATGCCCACTGTTAGACTACATCCTGATGTTAATATGTTAAAGTCTGTGCGTTGATTAAAACTATCTGATCTAAATCCGTGTTCGTTAAATTGGTAAGTTATCTCATCTTGATTACTAGCATTTTCTGGTGTGTCTGTGTCTACCCAATCATAAGTTTCGTTGGGCGGATACTTGCTCAAAAACAATTCTTGTTTCCATGCATCAGCGTAGGAGCTCTTAAAGTTCTCAAATGGTAATCTATTGTTCATTTAGTTTTTTCTTTATTTCGTTGATCACATCAACGATGAAATTAGAGGATTCGCACATTTCTTTATTATGTCTAGTTACTGTGTCCATCTCTTTAATATAATTTATCTTAGTTTCTGTTGACAAGTTATTAAACGACTCTAACGACTCAACTATTGCTTGTATTCTTTTATCAGGATCCTCAATGGTGTCGTATTCTTCACTCCACCAATCACTAAAGGTTTTAAATCCTATCGAGTGTAGTGCTTGTAAGTATCCAGGTGCGGCAAATATGAGAAATGGTTTTTTTGCTATTAGTGGTTTACTAATTTTCTCAGACATACAGTAACCTTGATATTCAGTTTCAGTTTCAGCTACCAATGACACATAAGTAGCATTGTATACTCGGTGTGGTATAACTTGACTGAGATAGTTTAGTTGACCGAAGCCACAACCTTTATTTGGTAGCATAGTATTAAACGTTCCTGACTGTTTTGCTCTACTTAAAAAGTCAGGATTATCTAACTTATCTAACGCTTGTGATCTATATTCTGGTCTTTCTTCTTTTGTGTTATCTCGACTGTGTAGACTAACCAGGCAATTTTTTAATAGTTCTTTTTTGTTTAACTCAGCAACTATATTGTTTCTGTAATTATATTCTAGTAGGCTCATACCACCTAATAGGGCATCAGCTAGAAAATCTTTCTTGCCAATAGTATGAGTAAATCCCTTATTGATGCTTAAAGTCCCTTTTAGCCAACTTGGATAAAACATAGTAGGAAAAGGCCAAGTCTGATTGTCAATTTCAGTTACTAGAAATATGTTGTTTGGTCTCATTTTTCTAATAGTGTTCCAGGCTCCGTTTATGGCTTGTTGTCTATCGGGCTCTGAATTAATGAATACCGTTAGTATATCTGATTCCTTCATACTATCATTGTGGCAAGCTTGTATGTCAACTGTGTGTTTTTCCCAATAATCTACTTTGACAAATTCTTTATCCAGGCTAAATAATTCAGGTAACAGATCAAACTCGTCAATGACTCTTATCATAATCTTTCCATTATTTTACAACGAACATTCTCAGTCTGATCTTTTAAAAATTGTTCCGACGATACTAGCTGTCGATTATGTTCTATCATGCTTTTGTTTTTTTGATAGATATCATCAACACTGTCATATTTCAACATATCGACTATAGCATCTAACTTTCTGTCAGGATTAAGGATTTTATCAATGTCAAGTAACTCTACTCCAGCTTTTGTTAGATATTCTGTGTTAGTAATAGGTCCCCAGGTTAGTGATAAACATCCTAGTAGCAACGGCCTCCAAGTTTTTTCTGATATGAGAGATTCTTGATCTGGTCCGCCAGTCTCTCCAATCACATGTATCTTAGCATTATAAGCAGGATGAACTATGTGCTTATTGACGGATTGTTGCTGTTGCCCAAGTTCTGTGCGAAAGTCAACAAAGCTGTCATCACTAGCCCAAGGTACTCCAGCTGTGTTATCTTTTTTGCCCTTTGGTACTGTGTTTGCGTAGTTTTCTAATCCGTAACTGTTAATAACAACAACATCGTCTTTAGTAACATATTTTTTAATCCTGATAGCTAACTCTAACCTATGATGCCTTAATGTACCTGACAGATAACTAAATCTATATTTCTTTTCAGGTATTTTGTTATGTTTTAATTCAAGTTGGTTTTGATATAGAAAACATGGAATATCGTTTGGTTCTAATATTACATACATTGATGGATCTACGGCTTTACTGATCCCGTCCTTCCAGAGATCAATATTTTTAAAATAGTTTTTATCCCAACACAACACTGGTAGCTTGTTTGTTTCTTGACGACATTGATCTATTACTTCAACAGCTTTTTCAATATCAACATCGTGACCTGGATTAAAAGTTGCTTCATTAATGAAGGCTAGCCCATCCGTTGGAATGTTCACAGCATCAAGTTCGTATTTGTGATTAAACTGATATGGCTCGTTTTCATCTCTCCAATATTCTGATGGTAATAGATCATCTTCTTCCATACAATTACTTATTGTTTAGAACTATAAGTCAAAAAAAAAGCACTCCGAAGAGTGCTTTTTAATTTTGTGTAGTACAATGTCTACATCATAACATAAGTTAAACTTATGAGAATGATAAGTTAGCCATTGAAATCTCACCAAGGTAGTCACCTGCATTACCAAATGATGATGCTGTATTTGATAATTCAACGTAACCGTATCTTGTTAAGAATGAAACTACTGGTTCAAATGTTGATGGATCTAACACAACACCTGAGCTCATTAATGGAACGTATGGGCAATAAAACGCCGCCGCATCTGATTCGCTTGAACCTTTATAACCTACTAGTACTGCTGTAGTGTCTGAAGCATATGAATCAACATAAACTTTCATAGCACCGTTTAGAGTACCTACAAACTTAGTGTTTGTTGGAGCTTCAAAAGTACCTTCTGTACTACGAGCAAAAGCTGAAGTAGTTGCAGATTGTAGTACTGTTAATGCCGCCGGTGATACAACTGCCCAGTTACCTGCGCCACGTCTTGTACGTTGTGCGATTTTGTTAGCTGTTCTGTTAATAAGAACTGCTAGTGCCGCATGCTCGTCACCAACGAATGTTGCTGTACCTGATACTGTAGCTTGGTTATAAGCTTCTTCTGTTGCCGCTAATGCTCTAAGTGAACCTAGAACTTCTTGGTCGATTTCAGCAGTAATTTCTTGTGCTAGTGCCGCCATGATTTCAGCTTCAACGTCAATACCGTGCATTGCTTGAGCATCTTGAGCCGCTTCAAACGTCCAACGTGCTTGCAATTTACGTGTTTTTGCTTCAACAGCTTGTTTTAGAATTTGTACAGAAATCTTACGACCGCCGTTGCCTTCTAAAGCTGATGTTGCCGCCGCGTCTCCAGCAGTTCCGTCACCGGAATAAGCAGTAGCGATTTTAAATGGTGATAGTGCTTCGTCACCTGCTACTACGTCGTTTGCTGTACCTGTTGCGTTATTTGTTTCAGCATATCTTACACGTAATGTGTGAATTTGTCCAACTGGACCAGTCATTGGTTGTACACCAACTAATTCGTTAGCAATAACTGTAGGCATTACTCGTCTAATAACAGGTAGAATAACACGGTTAAGTGTTGCTACGTTACCAGCTGTTGTAGTGCCTGTTGCTGATGCTTCTGCTAAGTGCCTCTTAGTGTTTTCTAAGATAACACTCATTGAATTGCGTTTAGAGCCCTGTAGACCTTCTAATAATGCGTCTTTGGTCTCACCCCAACGGCTTTCAAGTAGTTCGTTTGACATGATTTTCTCCTAATGTCTATACTTATAGTCCTGCCAATTTGCGTAAGTCAATAACTTGTGGGTTATCTTCTTTCACTTCAACTGGCACGGCTTTATCCCCAGTAACTTCCTTAACAGATTCTGTAAGTGTTGTTTTTTTAGACTTCACTACATTCTCGTTAAGCACCGCTGGGAGATACTTGTTAAAAGTGGCATCTAATTTCTTAGTTTGCACACTTTCTAATAAATTTCGCATAACTTCTGCTTTTTCATCGTTTAACGGACTTAAAAGCTCATCTAATTTTGCTGTACGCTCATTAGACTCTTTAATTACACGAACTTCTTGTTCTTTTGACTCAACCAACTTGTTAGTTTCGTCGAGTGCTTTGGTTGCTTCTTCTAATTGCTGATCTTTTTGCTCAATAGTTGACATTAACTTGCGAATCTCAGCGTTCTCATTTAAATGAGTGCCTGCGAATTCACTTGCGAATGTTTCAAATATTTTACGTCCAAAGCTGTTCTCACGAGCAACTTTGATATCTTCTTGCAATTGAGAAAGTTCTGCTTTCAAATGCTTGGCAACTGCATTAGTCATTTTCTCGCTTGATTCTGTAACAAACTTAGTTTTAAGTTGTTCTAGTTTTTCACGAGCCTCTGCTACAAGTTTAACTTTAGTTTCTACAACGTCTTGTTTATCTTGTGCAAATTCTTTAATTTCTTCTGCTAATGCTTTAACTACAAACTGTTCTAATTTTTCAACTGTTTCAGTTTGTACTTTTCTGTCTTGTCTAAGATCTTTGATTTCTTCCGCTAATTTAGTAACCATAAAGTCATTAAATTTGTTAGCGTTTTCTTTCATTGATGCATTAAACTTAACACGGTCTTCTGCTAACTGAGCTTTTTCAGCTTTCACATCTTCAAGTTCAGTAGTTAGACCTTCTGTTACCATGCGATCGATCGCTTCAACCATATTACTTTTATCGTGTTCATAACGTTGTGCAAATTCCTCACGGAGCTCTGCACGAACCTGATCTTTGGTTTCTTCTAGTTTAGTTTCCCAAGCTTCTTGGATTTCTGTTCTAGTTTCTTCATTAATCAGATCGCTATCTAGCAATGGTTTAATTACGTCTAGCATGCGATTCTCCTATAACTTGAGATCTTTGATCAGCTTTGTTACTTCGCTTTTCAAATATCTCTGTAATTTCGTATCACTTCCTGCACTTTTAAGATTTTCCAAAACTCTATGACCGCCATTCATGTTAATGAGACCTTCATAGATTGCTGTTGGATAAGCATTTGGTGCACTTGGTTGTGACACTATGTCGACAGTGATAATTTCAAAATCACTGACGTGTCCTGAGCCTTCGGAAACGTTGCCACTTCCTCGACTAGAAACTCCTAATTTAACACCTGAACCTAGCATAGTTTCTACTAGTTTGCCCATTGGTGTCGGTAAAATCTTTAGTTTACCATGACCGTTTGGACCATCCATCCACATTTCTGTGATCATATGGCTTACACGATCTAAATTAATCTTTAAATCATCTGGGTGATCAACTTCGCCAAGAACTGAATTTCCACCTTTGACTTGTTCGTTAAGGCTTTTTACAGCATTCTCAATTTCGTCTACTGGATATACACGTTCATTAGCATTTTTGACACCACCCTGGATGCAAATACCTTTCATAAAAAGGTCTTTACCATCTTCTGAACTTTCAGTGACAATATTAGCCGCTGTAAAGTTTAGATGTTCTCTTAGGTATGTTGTCATTCTTTAGTTAATCCCTATTATACTTTTTTAAGATCAGGCTCAGTAGTTCCGCCTAAATCTTGTGCTTTTGGTGCCGGAGCACTTTTTTCTTCGTCTGTTTTAGCTGGATGAGCATCTGCTAACTTTTCTTTCTTACCACCGTCAGCCGCAACCGGAGATGTTTTGTTATCAGTATGATCAGCATGATCAGCTTTAACTGCTTTTAATGAAACTGCTTCTTCAATAGCTTCTTCAGTAGATTCTTCAACAGTTTCTTCTGTAGTTTCCATTGGCATTTCCATTTCGTCTTCTACTTCTTCAGCTTCTTCTTCAGCTTCAGCTTCTGGTTCCATTTCCATGTCACCTTCTTCAGCTTCAGGAGCTTCTTCGTCTTTGTCAGACATTAAACCTTCAAATTCAGCCATTAACTCGTCTAGTTTGTCTTCAAGATCAACCACACGGTCTTCTAATTCTTCTTCTTCATCTTCGTCTTCTAATTGAATACCTTCTTCGTCTGCTTCAATCTCTTTAACAAGATCATCAGCGGCATCGCCACCAATAGTTACTTCGTCTTCAATAGACTCTTCAACAGCATCTTCTTCAGTAGACTCTTCAACTGTTTCTTCTGTTGATTCTTCAACAGCATCTTCAGCAACTTCTTCAACAGTTTCTTCAACTGTTTCGTCTTCTTGCATTAAGTTTTCGTAGATTTCACGAGACTTTTCCACTACTACTTCATGGAATAGCTCTTTAGCCTTAGCTTCTTCATCGTTGATGATGAATTCGATAAGTTGTTCAAATTTGTTCATGTTAAATTCTCCATATATATATGCACAGTAAAACTATGCGGCTAGTATACTATTTAATATAAAAAAGAATTATAGTGGAGTTTTAAGTTAAAAACCGGCCAAAAAGAATGTTTTTTGTGGTATCTTTCTAATTTCTTAGAAATTTGGCTGTTCTGGTGCTGGTGAGTACTGCTTTCTTACTTTATTTAACTTTGAGTTTTGCTCGTATGCACGGATATCGTTCATTTGTCTTAGCTTGTTTATTTGCTTAAGAGTTAATTTTGTTTTACGCAAATCACCAAGTTTAATTTTACCATTGTCGTCTTCAACATTTTGGTATCCTGGTATTGCTTTATCGTACATTTCGTTAAGTGTCATAGTACTATTTATGTTGCCGGAGGTGTTTCTGTATCACCGCCTACTTCGGGTTCTGTAATGTCTGCATCGTCTAATTCACTTTCGATATTATCACCTATTTCTAGATCTCCTTCAATTCCACCAGGACTAATACCTACTGATCGCATATCTGAGCCACTAGCTGATACTACGTCATTTTCGTTACGCTCTTCTGCCCAAAGTTTTTCATTTTCTAACAGTTCTTCTTCACTTAAACCTAAGAATCTCTGCATCATAAATCGTTTACTCATGTAAGGTAACGTTTCTATCTGCCCGAATACACTTACACGTTGACTATCTAGCTCTGCTTGTCTGTAACTAGCAAAGTTTTGTGGTGGATTAAATTTAATATTGAATATACCTGAATCAATATTAAAACCTCTCCATCTCATAAACATCTTAAATTCATTATCTAGTTTTCGACTGATTTGATTCTGTAAACGCATACAGTATTGATTAAATCTATATTCTTGAATCAATGCTGTACCTACTCTACCGTCATTCATTGCTTGTGCTGAATCTTCAGGACCACTTGGTAGATATGAACTAGGTACTCTTAACCCTCTTGATAATTTATTGTTAAAATATTTTAAATCATCAATGTCACCTAAGTTTTGTCCACCCGGTAATACTTCAACTGATGATCCTCTTCCGTCTGCTGTTGTTGGGAAGAAGTAATCTTCGTTAATTGATAATGGATTATATGTTGCATCCATTGTGCCTGCACCGCCGCCTGCTGTAGGTATACGTCGTTGATGTACTTCATTTTTAATACGTTCCACAAAGGCCATTGCCATATGACTAGGCATATTACCTACGTCAATTTTAAACACTCTACGTTCTGGTGCACGTTGCACACGGTATATCAATAGTGCGTCTTCTAACAGTTCTTTTTGCTTGAAAACCTTGTAAACATTCTCTAATATACTCATTCCAAACGGCCAAGAACTATCCAGTCCTTCACTTAAACTTAAATGAACTACATGTTCTGCATCAATACAAAGTTCATTAGTTGCTTCTTGGAATCTACCACCTGCTCCGCCTGTTGCATTTGGTGCTGAATAGTTGTTTGGTGCAGAATATCCTGCTCCTGTGCTAGGTGGATTAGTTGCTATATCTTGTGTTGTTTTAGCTGAAACTGTTAAATTTTCAAAGTTTGGATTAATATCACGCACTACATACTGTTCAGGTTTTTTACCTTCGCTTTCATTAACGATTACTCTAGATACTTTTGACATTTCAACCCAATACAATTCAAATGTTTCTGGGTCTCTAACAAATACCTGATCACCATATTTGATTGTATTTCTAAACAGTTTAAATGCTCGCTGGTCAAATTGATTTATTTTAGTCCATTGTTGTAGTTGTTTTTTAATGATATCAATTTCATTATCTGTTGGATTGTTTGCAAAGTCAATTTCAAATGCTGTACTGTTTGTTTCGCTTTGTTGAGTTGAAAACTCAGCTATAATATCTAAACAAGCATTGATTTCTGAATCCATATCCATTGCTTCGTATTGGTTGTACCTTTCTACTCGATTAGGGTGTCCTGAATAAACTTCAGGTAGTCTGGATTGGTAATTTCTAAATGCAAAATCGTCTGATGCACCGTAGCTTTCACTACCTCTGTTTGTGGTTATGCCACTGATAGGACTAAGTGTGCCGTCTGTTCTTGAACTAAAATGTTTTTTGTATGATGCCATTGTATTCTCTTTTGTCTTAGCGTATATTTATCGTAATACTACCATACTAACAAATTTCCATCAAATAGTCAATACTAATTTAACCATTATGAGTAACTTGATGTTAATATTTTGTTTTGAATATTATTGGATGCGGCTATATGAGATATTAATTTATCCATTTTGCTATTCTGTTCTTTCAATAACTCAGATTGAGTGTCTGCTGTTCTAGCTAATTTCTCTGTGGCTTCTTTATCTACTGATTGTGTCGGTGCAACGTCTAAGTTTGCTACTTGCGGTTGGTATGAATCTTTTGGTCCTGCTAACTTAATATCGTCTTTAAGACTAGCCACAGCATTAGTAATACCGTAGTCATTGTTTGACCCTGCTAAATTAATATCGTCTTTAAGACTAGCCACAGCATTAGTAATACCGTTTTCAATGTTTGGTCCCATTATGTTAGGCATTTCGGCGAATACATCTTTAAGTTCGCCTATTGTCATTGCTCCATACTTGCTAACAGCATCAAGTCCTAACACGTTAGATACTAGGTCATCTTTATTGGCATTTGCTACTTTTCTTGCGGAACCTACACCTTCTAGTTGTGCTATTTTAACGATGTTGTCGTGTGGTGTTACACCCGCGTCTAATAAGTTTTTCTGTGCTTGTTGTCTTGTTTGTAATGCAGAAAATCCTGTTTTAAATTTAAAGTCTTGCTTTTCTTTGATCCTCTTTCTCTCATCTTGGATCATTTTTATAAGTTCTTCGGCTCGCTTATCTTCGGCGTCTGATCTATTAGGTAATTTAGATGTTAGTTCCCTGAGTTCGTCGGTCAGCTTAGTGAGAGTTGGCTCGGTTGTATTTGGCTTATTCGGATCTACCATGGTTTCACCGACACCAAATTTATCAGCAAGGAAGTTATTGGCTCCTATTAATGCAGATAACATTCCTTTAGCAAAGTAATCAGTAGCCGCGGCGGCCGCTGGCATTGCTTTAAAGAATAGCCTTTGCATTTCTATCTGTGTTCGTTCTAGTGTTTGTTGAGTCTTAACTAAATCATTGGTTAACGCATTAGCACCGCCAATCTGACCTTTCTGAGCGTCTGTGGCTTTCTTAATAAACTCCCCGTTTGTGCCCATTTCAGCATTTATAATATCAAACAGTCCTGCGGTATTCCCAATGATACTAGCGTTATCTCCTAACGCACGACCAGCAAACACTAACTGCTCTCTATTATCTCTAAGAGCCTGTTGCATCTGCTCTCTAGCTTGTAATTCATTGATTTGGCCACTTTGCAGTTGTGCCATAATTTTACTAGCACGTCCACCTGTTACAAATTCTGCTCGACGTGCCGCTTCAGTTGCTGTAAAGCCTGACGCTAAATCTCTAACACCAGCACCTAAAGATGAATCCATGTCGCTTATGCTTGATTGGAAGTTCATTATGCTGTTGATAGCACCTTGATCTACTGTGCCACGTAGTCCTTCCATACTTGCTCTGAATCTTGTTTCACTCAGTGCCGCATCTTGTTGGTCTTGTATTGCTTTTCTACTTTGACCAGTTACTTTTGAAAGGACATCTAACTCTTTGATATAAGATGTTGTGGATGCCGCTAACTGCGTAGCTGTCATTCCTTGACTCATACCTAATCTTGTTTGGCGAGTTAAGAATGCTTCTGTACTTTCGCCCATTTGTTCTGCACTAAGCCCTAGTCGTCTTAGTCCGAGATCAGTTCCTTGTGTTAGCTTTCTTGTGATTTCAGCAAATGTTTCAGCACCTGTTCCTGTTAGTCCTTGGAATCTTGCTAATGTCCTGGATGATGAAGCTATTCTTTTAGTATAGTTGTCTAAGGTAAGACCAGACGCCAGCATTGACTCCTGGAATCCCTCGAGTCCAGCTTCAGTTAACGCTCCAGTTTCACCAAGTGTTTGGAATCCATCGACCTGCTTTTCCATTTGGTTGATGAGCATTTTCGAAGCACCGGCTACAGCCTCAATACCTGTGCTAACACCTGGTAGCCAGCCAAGTAGCCCTTTAAGAGCTCCAGCAGTTAAGTCAACAGCCGCATCTAAGGTGGAAAACCCGCGTTCCCCTTTAGCTAGATTTGATGCTAGGGCTTTACTACCACCGGCAACTTGACTAAGTCCGTCCGAGAAGTTTTTTAGTCCTTCTTTTCTTAATTTTCCAAAACTGGTATTAGACTGCTCTACCTCTTCAGCAAGCTCAGCAGTTACTTTGCCGCTTTCTTGCATTTGAGACATAAACTCTCGCATCAGTCTGGGATCATAATCATCTTCGAATGCCATTTATTTTTTCCTGGTTTTATACTGTTATAAGTAATATTGTATATTATACTATTTATGGTAATTAAAAATGACTGAAAATAACCCTTTACAGAAATACTTTAGACAGCCTGCAATTTATATCAAATTGCCTAGTGGTGGTCAGTTCTATCCAGAGGGTACATTAGATATGCCTCAAAACGGAGAGATACCTATATATCCAATGACAGCAATGGATGAAATTATGGCAAGAACTCCAGACGCACTGTTTAACGGCTCTGCTGTGATGCAGATCTTTAAGAGTTGTGTACCAAACATCAAAGACCCGTGGGCTATACCGCAAACTGACGTTGATCTATTGTTAACTTCAATTAAAATTGCCAGTTACGGACACGATATGGAAATGACTGTGACTTGTCCGCATTGTGAAGAAGTACAAGATTACACATTAGACTTAAGAACTGTTGTTGACAAGTTCCAAAGTCCGGACTATTCTAAAGGTGTACAGCTAGGTGATCTTGAAGTTTACTTTAAACCGTTAAACTATCACGAAATTAATGACACAGCTAAAGTACAATTTGAACAACAAAAGACTTTGCAGATATTAGAGAATCAAGAAGGTGCAACAGAAGAAGAAAAATTAACAGCAATGAGTACAGCATTGAATAAGATTACAGAGTTATCTCTAGACGCAATAGCAAACAGTATTTCAACGATCAATGTCGAAGGACAACCAGTAACTGATCCTACACATATCAAAGAGTTTATGATCAACGCTAATCGAGACGTTTTTAATCGTATACGTGATCATCTTACTGAACTTAGAGCAAAAACCGAAATGGAACCTTTAAAGATTAAATGTAGTGACGAAAAGTGTCTTAAAGAGTACACTCAACCATTTACTATGGATATGTCAAATTTTTTCGAATAAGGCTCCTGGCCTTGAGCCCTGACCAAATTGCTGAACTAGTAGACAGTTTAGAAAAAGACGTAAAAAATATCAAAACTGAATCATTAAAACTAGCCTGGTACATGCGTGGAGGATTAAGCTATACTGAAAGTATGGGACTTAGTACAGAGGAAAGAGCAATCATTAGTGCTATAATCAAAGAAAATTTAGAAACTACCAAAAAAACCAAAATGCCTTTCTATTAGGTTGACAAATATTAGCAAATCTGTTAATATATTATTTAGGATTAAAAATCGTGTATAGTTATCTAGAGTAATACACTCTTAATAACTGTGTTTATTACATCGATTTAATGGCCTAAATACTAGATACTGTGTAAAATATTAGCACAGTAACAATACTTAGTACCATAATACTGTGATACTAGGTAGTAATAACCGGGAGAAGTTCCCAGGAGGAAGTAAAATGGAAGTATTAAATAACATCAAAAAATGGAGTTCGTCTATAGCTGACGTAGCTGTATCACTAATGGCAATGTTTATTGTCTTAGAACTACTTGGCGTAGGTAACATACCGTTTTTTCCAGAAGTTAACGTAATCGGTAACGTAACTGGAGTAGTTAAATCTTTAGGAGCTGAAGGCTTAGTTGGTTTAATTGCAGTATGGGTTTTATACACAATATGGAATAAGAAGTAAGAGACTATCCTTACACCATTTCCACAGAATTAAGAAGAGAGCACCTTTAGGGGTGCTTTTTTTTGAGTTTAATTTCTAAGATAACCTAACAGATAGTCAAATCAGAGTTAGTGCTAATAAAAACATTCTTAGAGCTTCTTAAAGATGTCTGCGACATCTAACTTCTTCGTTTACACTCGAAGTTGTTTTCTTAAAGAATTAATTAATTTAATTACTTTGATATACTGTATGTTCTTTCGTGCTTTATCTAGATCTTTCAGCCATACTTCACCTATACAAGGCAAAATATGAAAGCGACTTTATCTGAGTCTTACGCACATACTAATTAAAAGAAATTGTATTTCTACACGGAGGCGGTCAGCCGGTACCCCCTATTCTAGCTTCATCTGGCGGATGCTTGATAATCCCTAGTTAGCGAAATTATCTAAGCACGTAGGTTGCTTTTTCTCAGAGCCTACATCATTTAGTTTTTAAACCTATTTTTTTACTGCGTCATCCTGTGTGTAGTCTAGTCTACACGTTCCACGTAGGTGTTGCCTACGATCTCCTCAGGATACAGAACACATCTGCATCATTGACTATTTTGTTAAATCTTCTATTAATATATTCTTTACACTGCCAATACCAAGTCTAATGTTTATAATACCATTGTAATTGTTATCACGTAGTAATACATTTTCTTTAAACTGATAATAGGCTTCCATGTAATTTGTTTCACCTCTTGCTTTACACAAGTAGATTATTTCTCTTGTGAATTTGTCTTTGCCTAAGTTTTCTATATCGCGGGTCAAACGGTCACTAGATCCCCAGTAGGTCTTCCAGTCCGTTTCAACAGTTGATCTTCTTTTATTTTTCTTGCCTTTCAGTGGTGGGCGTTTCTTTACTGTCCAGAAAAACTTCTTCCCAACATAGTCATGCCCGTTTGTTGTGTTAGTAATTCTATAAACGAAACCATAGTCATCCCCAATATCTTCGGTATCAAAGATTTTGTCCTGATACATCCAGGGATTTTCGTATGACAATATAGTTCCTTTATTAGAATTGTGTAGCATAATACATTTAGTCAGGTATGCTACCCCCTGGAAAATTTTATACCGAATCTACGTCTGTACCGTACGTAGTAAAGCCATTTTCTTTTGTTACGGTTAGTATGTTATTAACACGACTACTCAGTTCGTCTTTGTGCGATACTAACCAGATTGATTTCTTATGTTCACGTGACATCTTTTTAAGTATAGCTAAAGCACTTTCAACACCACTAGCATCCATACCTGAATCAATCAATTCATCAATGAACAATAAGTTTATAGGGTCGTAGAGGCTCTCGTAGACATCTCTAAATGCCCATGACAGTGACAAGATTAATCTATTACGTTCGCCTCTACTTAAATTGTCAAAATCTAGTTCACGTCCTAGTTCAGTAATTTCTACAGAAAGATCGCTAAGGAAGGTGACTGTGTGTGGCAGTCCGATTCTTTCTAAGTACTGACTTAGTCTAGCGTTCAGATAGCTAAGATTTTGATCAATTATTCTTTTTCTAATAAAACTGTCTTTGTTAGTTAACAGTTTTTGTAGGAATTCTTGATGATCTCTAAGTTTATCAAGATCATTCATTGCACTGAAGTCTACTTCGTCAATGCTAGTAGTCTCCATCTCTTCAATTTGTTCTTCATAAGGGTCTTCTTCGTCTTGTTTACTTTCTAGCTGTGCATCTAGTGTAGTTAAAGAGTTCTTATGTTCAAAAGCATCTTGCTCAGTTGGATAGTATGTTTTAGGTTTATCACCTGCTGGTCCAATTTCCTTAAATGTTTTTTCTAACTCTCCAAGTAATTCAACGTGACCATCGTGTTCTTTATTAGCTTCTATTAGATGTTTTTCTTTTGCTGTAAGTACTTCTTCGTGTTTCTCGTCATGTAACTCTTGACCACAAGCATAACATTTATGTTCTTTAAGATCAGCTATTTCTTTTTCAAGTTTTTTAATACTGGCAATTTCTCTATCAACATCTGTTTTAGACCTAGTAATGCTAGTAGATAAGTCATTGATATCTTTAACTTTTTGATTAAATGTTACCAGTTGTTTATGTGCATCTAACTCTGCATCAATATCTAATTTTAATAAGTTATCTAACGCACTTTGTATTTTATTAACATCTTCATCGTGTTTTGTTTGCCATAGTGTTTGTCTACGTTTAAGACTTTCAATTTGACTTTTGATCTTTTCGTTGGCATCTTGTTCAGCTTTGATACGATATTCTTCTTCTTTGATGCTGTCTTTTGTCTGTTTAAGCTTTTCTTTTAACGCATCTGCTTTCTCACTTAGCATGGTAATGCCTAACAGTTGCTCTATGATAGCCTTTTGATCGTTAGCACGAAGGTTTAAGAAGGGTTCTGTATAGGTGTTTAACGCAACAACATGTTTGAACATTTCATGTGACATTCCTAACATGTGTTCTATCTGTTTCTGTGTTTCTCTTGAATCACCTTGTGCTTCGTCTGTAATTTCTTGTTCATCATCGCCAACATAAAACTTCATAGTGTTGGGTTTACGACCTCGCTCAATCCTGTATATTTGTCCATTGTGGTCAAACTCAACAGTGACTAACATGCCCTTGGCATTTGTTTTATTGATCAAATTATCTTTTCGAATGTTAGTTAATGCTTGTCCGTATAAGCTATAACTCAGTGCATTAATTATAGTAGTTTTACCTGTACCATTACGAGCACCACTATCATCACCACCTAAATCAACATTGACACCTAGTACCAGTGTTAAGTCATCACGATCAAAGTTAACTGCTTGTGTGGCATTACCCACACTCATAAAGTTTTTAACTGTTAGCGTTCTAATCTTAAACATTCTATAAGTCCCTATAAATTTCTAACAACATTTTAGGATCATAGTGATCACTTTCGATGTTAGTTAATTGATTAGTAACAATGGTATCAACTGATTCAAACTTTAACAGTCCAGGTTCAACATCTTGTGACATATCTATATTTTTAACTGGTATTAAGGTAAGCTCACGCAGTCCATAAGTTCCTACAAATGTTTCACGTATATAACTAGCTTCTTCGTATGAAATATCAATGTCAATGTTTACTCTAGTGTGCATACCTTTCAACAGTAATTCTTCTGGCTTGTCAAGTATTTGACTAAGTTTATAAACTCTGTATCTAGGTTGATCTGGCCACGAATGAAACTCTGGTTTTTCTCCCCAGGTTAATATAGTCATGCCTCGGTCATCATCACCTGCGTCTGCATAGTTGTGAGGAAAGCAATTACCAGTGTAGATAATGTTTTTCTTTTGTTGTCTTTTGTGAAAGTGTCCAGTGTATACTGTTTCTAATCCTTGGAAATCCTCACCACGTATCTCTCCAGTCTCAGGCATTTGTACCATAGCATTCATAAAGAAGTGAGGAAGTTCTAGATGACCAAATAGATAACGTCCTTCAAGCTTCTTACACTTTTTGTGATCGTCACCTACTAGCCAAGGAGCAAATTGTACGTCTCCTTCTTTGTAAAAGTCATTGATTATTTCAACGTTTGGAATATGTTTAGCCCATGATGCAGATTGAATATCACGCTTGTCTCTGTAGTATAAGTCGTGATTGCCAGGAATAAAAAACACTCTGTCAAATGCATCGCCTAGCAATTCAATTGCTTGTAAGCTGTAGTTTAAGGTAACAATGTTAATTGCGGCACGGTTATTGTGCCAATCACCCATCATGATACAGGTTTCACACCCTTCTTCTTTAGCTTTGGTAATAAACCATTTGACAAAATTCAAACAGTCTTCGTTGTGTAGTTGGCTATTTGACTTTAAACCAAAATGTATATCAGTCAGAATAGCGGCTTTTTTAAATAAATTACTCATAACCTTCCTTAGGAGTTATTAGTTACTTTGTTTCTGCTTTTTGCTCTGTTCCTGCGTCCTCTGCGGCTTCTTTTCGTAGTTTAGCATCTATTTCACTGTTTTGTCTAGTGAAACTTGGATTCAATCCGTTCATTTCTAAAATGTCATCACGTATTGATTGGTTTTTCTTTTCAATATTAAGAATACGTGTAAACGAGTTAGTTATGGCCGCTGTATAATAAGCAAATGGATTTTGACTTTTTGATTCATCAAACTGTAGGCCAATTTGACTTAGTTGTAATAGAGCTTGTCCACGCATTTCTTCATTGTAAGTATAACCACGCCAGTTTGATCTAGTAGCATAACGCTCACACAGTTTAATAAACATGTGTGCTAACTTTGGAGTCATTGAGCCATGATCTTTTGAAAAATGTCCTGTTTCCAAATCACCTACCCAGTGACTTTTGCCTACTAGATAAGGTTTCATATTCTCATCAAGCATATAATGTTGAAATGGGGGGAAATTACATTTAGTATGTATTTGATCTGTTATACCATAATCCTCTTGTTCTCTAGCTTCTTCAATGTCGTCAAACATATCTTCTATCTTAGCACGTTTCTTTAACTGTGCTTTGGTTGGCTTTTTATCAACCATTGGAATATGTTCCCAAGTCATTAAACGAAACACTAAACTCTGATCATCAATCTCGCTAGGCTTCAATATTTCACCTGTTGCTCTTTTATGTCTAGCAATCCTGTCTGCTTTGGCTTCTTTAATCCTTGCTTTATTGATTTTACTAAGCTCGTAGACAATAGCATCTTGTTGATGTTGTGAGTCCTTGTCAAGGTATGTACAAAACGTTGCTTTAGATTTGTGTATCTCTTTAAGAATATCTCTATTGTTAAGATAGTTTACCTTACGACCTGTTCTTGCTACTACTTTTGTAGTTTTTTCTGCCACTTGCAATATCTCCTTGTTTGTTACAATTAATTATACAGTATTGACAGCCCCTGTCAACCTTTTTTGGTTTAGCTATTATAGTGGGTTATTATTATTTCAATAAATAGTATTACAATAAGGAAAAGACATGGCAGAAGATATCAACATAGCAGATAACCCGTATAGCCCACTTGAACCCACACCAGTGGTTCCGGGGATACTTACAGATAGTAGAGGATCAGCTACGGCAGAATCCCCATATAACTTTCCACCGGAATTTGGTGGTCAACAACAAGACCCAGAATTTATTCCGGGGATACTTACAGGTAACGGCACGGGCCCAACCCAAGAAGTTAACCAAATAGATTTTTCAGGACTTTCAGATTATCTTAGCAGTGATGAAGCACAGGCACGAGAACAAGCTAACATAAGAGCTAATGACAACAATCCAGAAGATTGGAGATTTCGAGTACGACTAGCACCAGGCAGTCAAGTACTTTATAAATCTGGAGACTCAGGCTTATTGGATCCGTTAAAAGCAACAGACGGTGTAATATTTCCGTATACGCCGCAGGTCATAGTTAACTATCAAGCTGATTACAATAAAACAACACCAACACATTCTAACTATGCACAATATTTTTATCAGTCAAGTCAGATCACTGACATACAGCTAACAGGAACATTTACAGCTCAGTCAACAAAAGAAGCAGACTACTTATTGGCCGCTATACACTTTTTTAAATCAGCAACTAAAATGTTTTATGGACAAGATGCAAATAGAGGAACACCTCCGCCAATGGTATTTTTAGATGGACACGGTGAGAATCAGTTCAATGATCATCCTTGTGTAATTCAACAGTTTAACTATGTTTTACCACCAGACGTTGACTATGTGCGTACCAGTGGCAGTAATAACCAAACAGTGAACTTACAAAATGACAGAACACAACAGAACGGATATCAATCACCAATTGCAAGACTATTTCAGTTGTTTTCAGGCGGAGTAACTAAAGGTGCTGAAAATAGATATTATGGTGGCAACCAAGGAAACCTAGCTCAAGCAGATTCGAGTTATGTTCCTACAAAAATAGAATTAACAATGACACTACATCCAATTGTTAGTCGTAAACGAGCAAGCCAAGAGTTCAGTGTTGCTGATTATGCACAAGGACAAGGCGTTAGAAGAGGATTCTGGTAATGGCAAAAGTAACATACGCATCAACATCACCATATTTTACTTCACAAGTTGAAGATAATTATCTTGGAACAATGAATAACAGATCAATTCCTAAACAGGCAGATGATCAGAAGTTTACAATAACTATCACATATCAACATCGTCCTGATCTATTAGCACAAGATCTATACGACGATGCTGGCCTATGGTGGGTGTTTGCACAACGAAATCCAAATTCAATTCAAGATCCAATTTATGATTTTACTGTAGGAACAAAAATTTTCCTTCCTAAAATTTCAACTCTTAAATCAGCATTAGGATTCTAAGATGGCGATAACAGTAACTGATGTTATTCAGATAGAAAATCAGTCTTCTAGTTTATCGTCGCAAGCAAACGCAATATTAGTAAAAGCCAATGCAGGCTTTACATCACAAAAAGAAGGAAAACAACTAGAACAAGAAGCAACTCGTGTTCTAAGCAATGTACAAAGTTTTTTAAATCGTAGTGAAATTAGAGATGCCCAATCAGATTTAGTATATGGATCTAGAGTAATAGACGCAGTTGCACAAGCTCGAACAGCAAAAGCAACAGCACAAGCGGCTCTAGATACTATACAACAACGGTTAGAGGAAGTTGATGATGATATTGTTCCAAACTTACCAAATATTAGTAGTAATAGTGCTGGACAAATTGTCACACAGGACAGTGCTGGAAGAGTTGAAAATGCGACAACACAAACTCCTCGAACAGATCCAATTACTAATGCACAGTCACTATTTAATAGACCAACTTCTAATGCTAATCAAACAGAAACTAGTGTAAATGCCGGTGCAGTTGTAGCCAGTGACGATGTAGATAAATCATCTGAAGATCGGAGTCTTAGTACAAATACAAATACTCCAGGAGGCACAAGTGGGCAAAATGATGCCAAGTATCCAAGTGAGTTTGAACAAAACATTAAAACCACAGTAAATTCACTAAGCGGAATGTCAACATATACCTATCAACTAGGCATATACCTAATGACTCCAGAACAGTTTACAGCTATGTCAAGAAGTGAAATAAAGTCAGTGGCCGGATTAAGTTTGTTAATGCAAAGTGGCGGACAAATAGCTAATGGTCAGTTAGACCTTAATGGAGCAACAAGAAATAAACACTTTGATCTAGACTACTTTATAGAAGACTTGGAAATGGAAAGTCTAATGCCTAGAGCTGTTAGGGGGGCAACCAATCAAACAAGATTAAACTTTAAAATCATTGAACCCTATGGTTTTACATTTATAGAAAGATTAAAAGCGGCTGTTAAAGATTTGTTTAAGACTACGGATTTTGTAAAACAACACTATCTAATGACTATTAAATTTAAGGGCTATGATGAAGAAGGTAACCAAGTAACTTCTAAATCAGCAACAGATTCTGTAACAATTGATAACAATAGGTCTGACGCATCTAGTGTAAACGAAAAGTTTATCCCTTTTAAGTTTGCTAACATTGTTACAAGAGCAAGTACTGGTGCTGTTGAATATGTATGTGAAGCACTGCCAGTTAACCACTTCGAAGCACTCAGTCAAAAACGTGCAACCATACCATTTCAACTTGAAATTAAAGGTCAAACACTAGATGATTTGTTTAACGGTAAAAGTGATCTACGAACAACAACGTCAAGTAAACGAGTAATTAGTAGTGGGTTAGTTGATGCACTAAACAAGCAACAGCAAGAGTACGTAGCAAAAGGAGCCATAGCAGTAGCAGACAAATATAAAATTACCTTTGCTGGCGGAAATATTGCACAACAAAAAGTAATGCCCCCTGGCGATATTGCAAAGTCGAGAACAGCCAGTGTAGATCCAACATTCCCAACCTCTCTGCTTACCAATGTAGGACAAGTAGAAAAAGAAACATTTACAGTATCAGTAAGTGCAGGACAACAGCTACAACAGAGTGTAGATGGAATTCTAAAGACTAGTCAATATATTACTGGACAACAAAAAGTATTTTATGATTCAGTTAAGCGTGCTTGGCTTAAAAAAGACGGCGGCAAAGTTTTAGCTTGGTATAAGATTACTACAAAAGTTGAACCTATTGCTTATGATAAGATTAGAAAAGATTACGCTTATCTAATAGAACTTGTTATTACTCCTCAACAGGTTACTGACGTAAAAAGTACAGTGTTTCCAAAAGATAGATTTAGAGGTGTACATAAGAAATTTAATTACTGGTTTACTGGAGAAAATACAGAAGTCATAGACTATGAAGTTGAATTCAATGCTTTATTCTATACTTCATTGAGTTCTAAATTTGCCAACGAAGCAACTGAACAGGCCAAGCTCGAACAGTTAGAAAACTTAGCACCAGGTGCAGTTGGACCATCAGATCAAAGTGGACAAAACGGAGCAGGACAATCTGCTGATGAAGCGGCCAGAGCGGCTAGTGTATTATATTCTCCTGTTGACTTTGCTAAAATGGAAATGGAAGTTTTAGGTGATCCAGATTTTATTCAGCAAGGAGATATATTTTATCGAGCAGGCAATAATTTTGGTGCTTTCTTGCAGGATGGATCAATTAATTACGACAGTCAAGAAGTGTTTGTTGAAGTTAACTATAATACCATTGAAGATTATAATGAAGAAACTGGAGAAGCTACTCCTAGAGATATACAACTTAAAAGTGTTGATCAATATGTAATAACAAAAGGTACAAAAGGATTAATTTATCAAATTATTGCTGTTAAAAATAAATTTATTAAAGGACAATTTACACAAACTCTAGAAGGACTGATGGTAGAATTTCCAGACAACACAAATGTTGGAGTAGGAAAACCAAAGTTATCACCAACTGTAACAACAGTACCAAACTCTGGACCAAAAATAGATTTACCTTTTCCTGATTTTAATAATAATCAGCCAGAGGAAAATAGTTTAGGTGGCGGTGCAAGATTATTAGGCGACAGAGACGCATAGGCGTTAAATAGACATATGGCAGAAAACATACAAAGAAATAGAGGCAGAGGCTCAGCATATAAATTTGACAAAGGCGGAGTTCCGTCAGAATTTGGTCCTTTCATTGGAATTATTAAATCTAGTGTTGATTCTACAAGAGCAGGCAGACTAAGAGTTTACATTGAAGCGTTTGGAGGTGAGAATCCAGATAATGAATCAAACTGGAGAACAGTTAATTATCTTCCACATTTTTACGGAGCAACTGAACATGCTGGCGGCAATGACGGTACTGGAAACTTTGTAGGCAATCGTCACACATACGGTATGTGGTTTACTCCGCCCGACATAGGAACTAGAGTATTTTGTTTCTTTGCAGATGGCGACCCAAACAAAGGTTACTATACTGGGTGTGTTCCTGATGAAGGTCTAGGACATATGATCCCTGCTATAGCAGGTTCTACAAAATACGACAAAACATCGCCTGCCGCAGACACATTTTATAATAATTCTAGTTCAATACCTGTAACAGAAATAAATGGAGAGAACCCAGAGGTATTTGAAGACAGTAGATTTTGGGATAGAGCAAAACCTATACATGCCTTACAAGCGTATTCAATCTTTCAACAAGGTCTTATTAATGATTCTATTAGAGGCCCTATATCATCAAGCAGTCAACGTGAAAGCCCTAGTGCGGTGTTTGGTGTGTCGACTCCAGGTACAGCAATATATGAAGGAGGATACAGTAAAGAAACTCTCAAAACTGCCATTGAATCTGGCGAAGTAACTTCAGATAAAATTAAAGTAATTGGCCGCAATGGCGGACATACTCTCGTTATGGATGACGGAGACCTTGAAGGTAATGATCAACTAGTAAGAATTAGAACCAGTAAAGGACATCAAATCACTATGAGTGATGATGGCAACTGTTTTTACATAACACACGCCAATGGTCAATCATGGTTAGAATTTGGAGCCCAAGGAACGGTAGATGTATTTTCTACAAACTCAGTTAACGTAAGAACACAAGGCACTATTAACTTACACGCTGATAAAGATATTAATATGTATGCTGGTAAAGATATTAATATGATGACTAAACAACAATTAAATTTAGAATCATCATTTATTAATCTTAGGGCAGAAGGTGAACTAAAAGCATATAGTAAATTAAAAATAAGTGTGAGGTCAGACCAGACACTGGCATTGGATGCAGGCAAGGTTGGAAGTTTTGATGGAGGAGATAATCTATCACTTACAGGTGGATGTGTTGCATTAAATTCAGGCGGTAGCATTCCAGTATCACCAGCTACAGCAATTCCAAAAAATAAAGTAAATGACAGTACATTTGATCAAACTAAAGGATGGGTAAGCCAGCCCGCTGAGTTAGAAACCATTGCTACTAGAGTACCTACACATGAACCGTGGCCGTTTCATAACCTTGGTGTTGCAAACTCTGTAAGTTTTGGTGGGCAACAAGAAACGTCACTACCAACAGCAACGCAAACAGCATTCGATCAAGTATCAGGGTTTGTACCTGATGGCATTGCTCTTGAAGATTATACAGCAATGGAAAAAGCAACAAAGAGTATTGAAACATTAAACAGTGATCAAGTTACAGGTATTATGGGACAACTTGGTAAAGACACAGCACAACGATACAATGAATTTAGTGTTGATAAAGGGCTAGGACAGTTTGGTCTAGATGCTGAACAATTGGAATCTGCAGGATATTTAATGCCAGGCACAGTTGATAGATTTTTAAGTGATCCATCAAGTACTAGTACAGATAGTTTTGGAAATACCACAACACAACTTGAAAAAACTTTAGCAAGTTCAACAGTGTGGACAAATAAAAATGGAGCCTCAGATTTAAATTCTTTCCTTAAAGATCCAGTGTTACAACAAGACGCAGTTCAAGATGTATATAATACAAACGTTAGTCAACTTAGGGCAAATGGAGTGGTCAAAGGAACAGAATCTGCAGACGATCTAGGTGGACTACTAAACGCATCAGTTTTATATGGTGTAGATAACACTGTCAAGTGGTCTAAAAATGAAGATCTCTCAACAGAAAAATCAAACGGTATTAAACAGTCAGTGAGAAATGGACAGTATGCTGTAGGTTTTGTAAATGAAAAGATTACACCTGATCTTAGTGGATTTGGTAGTCCAGGCGGATATGCAGGTACAACAGACAGAGCAGGCGTAGTAGAAGCAGGTAATGCACTGATTAGTAACAATAAGATACCAAAACCTAAATATTAAGTCGATAAATAATAACATGGCAACCTACTACGGATATTCTACAATTGATAATAGCAAAAAGTTTAGACTAGTTGACTACGAACTAGTTAAACGTGATGTGCTGAATAGCCTTATGATTAAACAAGGTGAAAAACTAGGTAATCCAGGTTATGGTACTAATGTGTGGGGCTTAATATTTGAACCTCAAACTGATTCAACCATGAAAGACTTAGAATATGAAATGCGTAGGACAGTAGAACAAGACCCTAGAGTTAAAGTAGATGACTTACAGGTATATCCACAACAAAATGGGGTATTAGTAGAACTTTTTGTCACAGTATTACCAACAACAGAACAGCAAAGATTAAGCTTGTTCTTCAATCAAGAAACACAAAACGCAAACTTAGTTTAATAATATACGCAGTTATCTAAAGTGATAAATACTTGATAACAACGAGATTACTATGGCTAAGACTACAAGACAAACAGCAATATTTGGAACAGAGGATTGGAAAAGACTGTATAAGACTTTCCGTGAAGCTGATTTTCAAAGTTACGACTTCGAAACGCTACGAAAAAGCTTCGTAGATTATCTAAGATTACATTACCCAGAAACATTCAATGACTATACTGAATCAAGTGAGTTTATAGCACTATTAGACCTGATGGCATTTATGGGTCAAGGGCTAGCATTTAGAAATGATTTAAATACCAGAGAAAACTTCATTGATACAGCAGAACGTAGAGATTCAGTTGTTAAATTAGGAAACTTAGTTGGGTATAGTTCAAAGCGTAATGAATCAGCAACTGGATTATTAAAAGTACTAGGAGTATCAACAACTGAGTCTGTAACAGATGTTAACGGATTCAATCTGTCTGGAATAAGAGTCAACTGGAACGATTCAACAAATCAATATTGGTATGAGCAAATGACTGCCGTGGTAAATGCAACATTAACGGACAGCCAACGTTTTGGTCGTCCTGCAAATAGCCAACTTATACTAGGTACCACAACAGACGAATATCAACTAAATGTAGTTGAAGGCTTTTTACCAGTTGTTCCTTTTGACGGAACAGTAGATGGCGTAAATATGTCGTTTGAAGTTTGCTCAGCTACAAGTGCTAATAAAAAATATATCTATGAACCTGCTCCTCAGCCAAATAGTCCTATGAGTATGTTATATAGAAATGATAAGTTAGGATTTGGGTCAGCAAACACAGGATTTTTCTTTTACTTTAAACAAGGTGGATTAGTAAGTCAAGATTTTAGTTTATCAGAGAGGATATCTAATAGAACAGTTAACGTTAACCTTGAAGGAATTAACCAAAATGATGTGTGGGTATATGAAGTTACTAATACCAACACACTAACAGAATGGGATAAAGTAGATAGTATCTACGGCGTAGGTGCAACTCCAATCACAGATGAGCAACAACGAACAGTATATTCAGTAACTGCAGGTTATAACGATCAGATTGAACTTAGATTTGGAGACGGTGTCTTTGCTAAAGTACCAGTAGGAACATTTAGAACATATGTCCGACAATCAAACGGGCTTGATTATATAATTAATCCTAATGAATTACAAAATATTACAATATCAATACCTTACATTAGCCGTAACGGTCGTAACGAAACAGCAAGTTTTGTATTAGGATTACAACAACCAGTAACAAACGCTAAACAAAGAGACTCAATTGACGATATAAAAACAAGAGCACCAGCAAGATTTTATACACAGAATAGAATGGTTAACGGTGAAGACTATAATAATTTCCCATATACACAGTTTACAAGCATATTAAAGTCTAAGGCACTTGGGCGTTCTAGTATTGGCATCAATAGACAAATTGATTTATTAGATCCAACTGGAAAATATTCTTCAACTAATGCTTTTGCTAGTGATGGTATGTTCTATAGAGATTATACTGCTCCTAACTTTACATTTACTTTTGTTGATACCAATGACATTGCGTCAGTAATTAATAACCAACTTGAATCAACACTTGCTTCTAGACCAATGGTGCATTTTTATAACGATAAATTTAATAGACCAAGTTATGCAGATACAGATATTGTTTGGCAACAAAGTACAACCTCAACTAATTCAAGTTCTGGGTACTTTAAAAATTCTTTAGGTAATCCTGTAGCAGTTGGACCAATCAGTACTAGTAATACTGAATATATTGACCAAGGTGGACTAGTTAAACTAGTACCACCAAGTGGATATTTCTTTGATGCTAACAATAGATTAAAAGTAGGCACGCCAAGTGGTGCTGATGAAACATTAGTAATTTGGGCAACTGTTTCTAGTTTAACACTTGACGGCACAAACTTTGGTGATGGCAATCTTGAAGATGGTAGTGGTCCAGTTGTAATGAACGACTTTATTCCAACAGGTGCTATTCCAACTGAGGTTATTCCAAAATTTGTAACAGACATACCGTCAGCTACTGAAAAGTTAATGATTGAACAAATTGAATTATTTAGAGACTTCGGTCTTGGATACGATAATACAACAGGGTCATGGTACATTATATCAACTGACAATTTAGATCAAGATGCTGAGTTTTCAACTGACTATGCTCAATCTACAACTAGATTAAAGCAAGATGCTAGTTGGTTAGTGCAGTTTACAACAGACGGAACAACATACACAGTCAAGTATAGAACTTTAAATTATTATTTTGCTTCAGTAACTGAAAATAGATTTATATATGATTCTAACGATTCAATATACGATCCTAAAACAGGACGAACAGTCAACGACTTTGTGAACATACTTAAAACAAATAGTCAACCAGACAGTAATACAGCGTTAGCAGGCGATATAAGGTTAGATATTATTGGACAAGAAACAGAAACTGATGGCTTTGTAGATAATTTTAAAGTGTTAGTAAGTTATGCGGACTCAGACAGTGATGGCATTGCTGATAACCCAGATGTGTTTAAAGAAGTTGTAGCTCCAGACACTAATGCTACTACCAAGCTTACTTTCTTACAACGAACTACTGATTTTGATAATTTAGAAAGATATATTCCAATAGCAACAGGAACAGTTAATGCGTTGTACGCAACATTGTCGGCTATTGAATTAATAAAAACAGAATTCTTAGATGGGCAAATATTTTATGCAACAACAGACAAAAAGTTCTACAAACTAACAGTTGTTGGCACAACATATACTCTAGCTGAAAACACAGACTATCGAGTTAATACTGGAAGACAGGATTTATACTTCCAATACAAACATAACTCAAGTAACAGCAAGAGAATAGATCCGGCGATTACAAATATTATAGATCTATATCTAGTAACTAGTTCATATTATACACAATATCAAAATTGGGTTAAGGATTCGACTGCAACAGTAACTAAACCAATTGCACCAACAATTGACGACCTATCAATTGCTTATGCAACATTACAAGATTATAAAATGATTAGTGATAATGTAATTTTAAATTCAGTAACATTTAAACCGTTGTTTGGTAGTAAAGCTTCAACAGAGTTACAGGGCGATATTAAAGTAATTAAGTATGCAAACTCAGTTGTGTCAACTAGTGAAATTAAATCACGTGTTGTTGAAGCACTCAATGAATACTTTACTATTGACAAATGGGATTTTGGAGATACATTTTACTTTAGTGAACTATCAGCGTACTTACACATAGAACTAGGCGATATAGTAAGCTCAGTGGTACTAGTACCAAAAGATCCAACAAAGAGCTTTGGCGACTTGTATGAAATAAGATCAGCACCGAACGAAATTTTTGTAAACTCGGCAACAGTAGAGAATATTGTAGTCATTGATGCACTAACATCTAGTGCTTTAAGAACAGCTTCTAATAGCGGGATCATTTAATGGTAACCAGAACACGTACAGTTGATTTACTACCTGAGATATTCAGGACAGAAACCAATAAGAAGTTTTTAGCTTCTACACTGGATCAAATGATTCAACCTAGTAAACTTCAACGAGTTGAAGGATATATAGGCAAGCGTAATGGTCCTGGAGTTACTACTACAGACAGTTATGTATTAGAACCTAGTACAACAAGAGCAAATTATCAGCTTGAACCATCGGTGGTTTATAAAGTACCAGGTACTGCAAAAACAAAAGACTTAACAACATACCCTGGACTAATAGATGCATTAGGTATCCGCGGCGCAAAAACAAATAAACATGATAGATTATTCTCAAGTGAATTTTATGCTTGGGATCCATTTATTGATTACGACAAGTTTATTAACTTTAGTCAATATTATTGGCTAGCTGGCGGCTCAGACTCAGTTAATGTACAGGCTACTGAAATAGCATTAACTAACAACTACACTGTTGGTAGGACTGACTCAGGATATACATTGAGTGAAACAGCAGGAACTAATCCAACTATTACTTTAGTTAGAGGCGGGAACTATACATTTGAAGTACAACAAACTGGTAATCCTTTCTGGATACAAACAAACCCAGGTACAACAGGATTAATTCCAGGACAAGAAAATCAATCAAGTCGTGAAGTACTTGGTGTTACTAACAACGGTGATGACAATGGAAGTGTACAATTTAACGTACCATTAAGTACAGCACAAAATGAATTTTATACAATGCCAGATGTTGGTCCAGTTGATCTTGCAACTGATCTAAAATTTGATCAAATCAATAATGTATATGTTGATGTGTTTTTAGCAGAGCACGGAGGCATTGATTCTATATCAGATTTAGACAATCGTACAGTTATATTTCTTAATAAAAATACAGACAGTGATAGCGATAAGAGTGGATGGAGAATAACAGATAGATTTGATTCAACCACAGCTGGATATGATTCAGAAGTTTTTGATTCAACTACGGATATTACAACACAGGCACAAAGATATAGTGTATGGAAAATTAAGTATACAACTGACTCTAGTGATCCAACCAGACCGTATATAACATTATCTAAAGTAATCGAAGTTCCACAACTTAACAAATTAGAAATACAATATGGTACACTTAATGCATCAAGATATTATTACAAATCAGCAGAAGGATACTTTGAACAGCAACCTTTGCTAACTGCAACACGTGATATACTTTATTATCAAGATCAAAACGATAGTACAAAATTTGGTGTTATTAATATAGTAGATGAAGTGGATATGACATTGTTAAATGTTAACGATATCTTAGGTAAAACAAGCTATACTTCACCAAATGGAGTTATATTTACGAACGGAATGCAAGTACAATTTCGTGGTAGAACGGAACCTAGCAGTTACCAAGATCAGAAATACTACGTTGAAGGAGTTGGTACTGCAATTGAATTACTAACAGTTGATGATTTTAAAACTCCAGAACCTTTCTTAAATGATGAGACTCTGCCTTTTGATAGCACTGCTTATGATTTTGGAGCATACGATGCTAGTTTAAATTCTCCTCAAGAACAAGACTACTTTACAATTAATCGAGCAAGTAAAGATCTTAATCCGTGGACTAGAACTAATCGTTGGGTACACGTAGATGTTATTAATAAGTCAGCAGAGTATAATGATACTATTGCTAACTTAGATCAATCATTGAGAGCTAAACGACCAATCATTGAATTTAAAGCTGGATTAAAATTATTTAACTTTGGTACTGACAGTAAAGCACCGGTTAACATAATTGACTTTAATCAAACAGATGCACTTAGTAATGTCAATGGTACTTTAGGATACAGTTTAGATGGTTACGATCTAGTAGATGGTTCTAGAATAATATTTGCCGCTGACACAGATAGTGCCGTAAGAAACAAAATTTACAATGTGTCACTGATTGACCAGGATGATGATACCACAACTGCTAAAATAATTAACTTAACTGAAGCCAATGACGGAACAGTTGTTGCAGACAATAATATATATGTGCTGAGCGGAGCAACTCTGCAAGGTAAGAGTTATAGATATACAGGATCTGAATGGATCGAGACACAACAGAAAACTAAAGTAAATCAGGCACCATTATTTGATATGTTTGATAGCTTAGGTAATAGCTTAGGAAGTCAAACAACATATCCAAGTACAAACTTTACAGGTACTAAGTTATTTTCTTATGCGTTAGGGTCAGGCGCAATAGATCCAATATTAAATCAAAGACTAAAATATCTTAACATTAATAATGTAGGAGATATTGTATTTGATAATAATTTAGAAAGTGATACATTTATCTATACTAACGATTCTATTAGCACAACATCAAATATCAATGTTGGATTTGTACACAACTACTCAGATAGAACAACATTTGAAAAAGAGTTAGGTTGGAAAAAACATATTAACAGGTCATTACAAAAACAGATATTATCGTTTACCTATGCTGACGAAGCATTGGTCTGCGACATTCCGGCAAAAGATGAAGTAGAAAATCCATTGGTTGTATATGTTAACAATGAATTTTATAGTGCAAACAAATACAGTTACGCAACAACTACTGATCAAACAACAATAACATTTGGCGCAGATTATACACCGGCAGTTGGTGCCAGTATTCAGGTACAAGTTATCAGTGACCTTGTTAGTAATATTGGGTTCTATCAAGTTCCTGATAACCTAGCTAATAATTCACCAAACGACACATTTACAACAGTGACATTAGGAACTGTTAGAAATCATTATGTTGATCTAGTACAGAATATTTCATCAATGTCTGGAACAGTATTAGGTAGCAACAATGTTAGAGATTTAGGTGATGTGGTTCCATACGGTAATAAAATAGTTCAACAAGGATCACCAATACAACTAGCTACAACATTTGTTAGAGATTCTAATATTAACTTTTTTGAAGCATTAAGTTATGCTGGCACTGAGTATGAAAAGTATAAAAATAAATTAATTGATGCTGTAGTTAAGAATGATTTCCAAGGAACAACAGCACAAAAATTAGATCAAGTATTAAAGTATGTTAATCAAAGTAAAGAAATAACACAGCCGTTTTATTGGTCAGACACTATTGCTAGTGGTGACGTGTTTACAGAAACAAAACATACCATAACAGCCATTGACGATGAGTTCTTTGATTTAATTGACATATATGACTTTACAAAAGCAAACTATAAAACAGTATTAGTTTATAAGAATGATGTACAGCTAATAAGAGACATTGACTATACAGTAGCAACTGAAGCCGCTCGTTTAACTATACATAATGTTGCAACAGCACTTCCAACGTTAGTAGCTGGTGATGTTATTAAAATCAGAGAGTATGAAACAACCTACGGAAGTTATGTACCAAGCACACCAACTAAACTAGGATTATACAGAAAGTTTACACCAGAGATATATTCAGATGACAGCTATGTCACTGACACAAATGTAATTTTAGGCCATGATGGTTCTAAAACACTAGCGTGGGGCGACGATAGAGACAATATTCTATTAGAATTTGAAAAACGAATTTATAACAACATTAAGTGGACCGGAGATATTCCTTTATGTTTAGAAGATGTTCAACCTGGTAAGTTTAGAAAAACCAACTATACAGATGCAGAAATCACAGAAATACTAGGTACTGACTTTTTAACTTGGGTAAGCTGGAATAGACTAGATTATAAAACACAAGACTATAGTGCTGATAATCAACACACATGGAATTATTCAAAAGCAGATGATACTATTAATAGCGAATTATTATTAGGACACTGGAGAGGTATATTTAACAATTACTACGATACTGATATACCACATCTTAGACCTTGGGAGTTAATAGGATTCAGTCAACAACCTATATGGTGGGTATCTAAATATGGACCTGCTCCATATACTTCAGGAAACGAAGTGTTATGGGACGATCTTGCTGGTGGTAAAATATGGGACGGAGTTAGTACATACACTGTTGATAGTAAATTTAAGCGACCAGAACTAACTCAAGTTATTCCGGTAGATGACGAAGGCAACCTAAAAACAGCATTTGATGTTATGGTTAGAAACTATGACAATCTAAGTCTTAATAAATCTTGGGTTGTTGGAGATCAAGGACCAGTAGAAACTGCTTGGAAGAGATCTAGTTCGTTTCCGTTTGCTGTGATGAGATTATTAGCATTAACTAAACCAGCAGAATTCTTTGCTCTAAATGCAGATAGAGATTTATACAAATATGATACTGCTTTAGGACAATACCTATATAATGGTAGAACAAGAATTAAATCAAGTGATATCAGTGTGTACGGTGAAAACAATCCTAAACATTCATATATTAATTGGTCTGTTGATTTTGCTCGCAAACAGGGAATTTCAACTAGTACAGAAATTGAAGAAACTCTGTCAAATATTAATATACAATTAACTTACAGAATGGCAAGCTTCTCAGATAAAGAATACTTAAAAATCTTTACAGAGAAAACAAGCCCTAATTCAAACAATACAAGTTTATTATTCCCTGATGAAAGTTACGAAGTATTTTTATACAATAATGAAATATTTGATCAAGTTGAGTTTAGCTCAATTATTATACAGAAAACAGCAGACGGATATGCAGTTTACGGTAACAGTAAATTAAAACCTTATTTTACTGTCTTTACTAGCTTACCAACTGGCAATTTTAAAAATATAAAAGTTGGTAATACAGAAGTAAGAGTATCATCAGACTTTTCAGATAAAGAAGTAAAAGTACCTTATGGTTATGTGTTTACGAACACTGGCACACTCAGTGACTTCATAGTAAGTTACGGGCGTTGGTTAGAATCAAAAGGTTATGTATTTGACGCTAGAGAAAATAATTACATATTAGATTGGTATCAAATGATACGTGAAGCTCTTTATTGGTCCCAACAAGGTTGGCGTGAAGGAAGTATTATTAACTTAAATCCAAATGCTAGCAAACTATATCTTAAAAAAGAACAAGCAGTAGTAGCACCAATACTAGGACAAGGCGCAGACGACTTTATACTAAATCAAAATCTTAAAGGTATTAATAACGACTCGTTAGTGTTTAACAGATTAGACAATGTATTTGAAGTAAAAACTACAAATGAAAATGCTATTGCATACATTAATGCTAAATTTACAAGTTATGAACATGTCCTAGTGTTTGATAATGTATCAATCTTTAATGATTTAATATATAATCCAACAACTGGGTCTAGACAGCAACGACTAAAAATAAATGGGTACAGTACAGGTGACTGGAACGGACAAGTTGATGCACAAGGCTTTGTGTTCAATATTGATAATGTTGCAGAGTGGACCGGAAAATCTAAATATTCTAAAGGCGACATTGTATTTTATAAGAATCAATACTACTCAGCCGCTGATCGTGTACCACCAAGCGATAAGTTTAATTACACCCTGTGGTTAGAGACAGAATACGATCAAATTAAAAAAGGTCTACTGCCTAACCTTAGTCTTAAGAGTGATCAACTTAAACAGTATTACAATAATAATATTGCAAACTTAGAAAATGATGCAGATCAATTAGGCTTTGGGCTTATTGGATTTAATAAACGTGACTATTTAGAAAATATGAATTTAGACGACATTAGTCAGGTCAACGTTTATCAAAACTTTACTGATAGCAAAGGTACAAAACGTGCAGTTGATTTATTTAAATCTGCTAAACTAGAAAAAGAACTAACAGATTATAATGTATATGAAAATTGGGCGGTTAAGCAAGGCGTGTATGGCGCAAATGCAAATAGAAGTTACATTGAACTTGAATTAAATGAAAGTTTGTTGGCCAGTAATCCATCAACAGTTAAACTAACAGATACTAACGATGGTACAACTACAGCTGACCAAACAGTTAATCTTGAATCAATATACAGACAAAGTTATAAGATTGATAGTACTCCGTTAACCACAGCATACTATTCAGGAGTTAACAACGAGTTAAGCTTACCAACAGCTGGATACGCTAATATAGATGATGTAAATATTCAGGCATTTGACCTAGACGAACTAAGTGAACTTACAGCTAAATTAGATCAAGTAAAAGAAGGAACAACGGTTTGGGTAGCTAAAGATAACTCACATGAATGGAACATATATAGAGTTGGTGGAACAGATTCAACTCTTTTACTAGCTAAAGATAACTTGGACGGAACAACAACATTTACGTTTAATAAGCATCATAAGTTAGCTAAAAATGATTTAATTGTTATTAAGCTTTTTGGAACAGATATAGACTCTGCTTACAGAGTTCAATCAATTCCAAGTGTTACTAAAATTACAGTTTCACTATCGTTACCTACTGGTATTGACTCTCAGACAGGCGAAGGAATATTATTTAAATTAAATTCAATTAGAGTTGCCCAATCAAGCGATGTGCTTAACTTACCTTTTGCAAAATCATTAAACACTGGCAATAGAGTATGGGTAGACAACAATGGAGATAATTTATGGACAGTGTTAGAAAAAACAAGTCCATTTACAGCAGAATCAAATTTAGTTACAAACACTCCATTAGAAGATACAAACTTTGGTTCTAGTGTTGCTCAAAATTTAAACAACCTAACTGCTCTAATAGGTGCTGATAATCATGCATCAGGTAGAGGAGCTGTGTATTCTTATGTTAAAACTGCTGACGACGTGTACGCTGAAAATTCATTACTTACATTAGCTAGTGTTACTGGCGTTACGGGATATGGTAATGATATAGCATTCGCAGATGAAACATATGCTGTAGCTGGTGCAAGCACATCAAATGGCGGTCAAGGTTATGCAGTTGTAATTAAACAGCCTAACAAAAATTTATTAACAGAACATCAATTATTAGTAACTCCAGATGGTAACCCAACATCACTTGGAAACTTTGGTGATGCAGTTGCAATCAGTCAGAATGGTAGAATGATATATGTTGGTGCTCCAGGCAAAGACAGAGTATACGGATATCAAAAAATTGATAGGCAATTACAAAGAGCTACGTTTATAGGTGATGGAAGTACTGTTAGTTATGATGTATCAGACTACATTATATCAGCAGGTAATCAAGAAGATCAAATAACAGTGGTTGTAGGAACTACAACACTAGCAGTAAGCGATTATAATTTTGCAGGTGATGTTGTAACTCTAGACACTGCCGCTAAAGCAGGGCAAGAAGTTAATATTACTAGAAATGAAACTATAATGTTAGCAGGCGATGGCTCAACAACACAGTTTGATATAACTGGATTATATACAGTTGATGGATTACATTCTATACAAGTATTTTTAAATGGTACACTACAACGACCAGAATTAGATTACTCGTACGAAGCTGATAGTTCGTTGACATTTGAATTTGTAACAGCACCTACAGATGGCGCAAGTATTGAGATTAGATCATCAGACTATTACGAGCATATAATAACTATAGCTGGAAATGAAGGTGAAAGATTTGGTGATTCATTATCAACTACCTCAGACGGTCGACAAATTATTATTGGAGCACCGTTAGCTGAATCTAATGGCATTAGCAATGTTGGTAAAGTATATATTTACGATAGAGATGTTCAAAGAATACAACAAACAGTCACAGGAAATAAAACATTCACAGTAGAACAGACACCACAAGGTAGAGCTGAAGTTTATGTAAACAATGTTTATCAAACAAACAGCACTTATTACATTGGCGGAACATATACATTCACTACTAAAACAGCAACACTGGCCACAGCACCTTTACTAGGAGACTTTGTTGAAATAGAAACAAATAATGTACAATTAGTAGACACAATAGAAATGACAAACGCAAATCAATCAGCAGGATTTGGTAGTACTGTTAAAATATGTCCAACTAATTGTTCAGTGTACGCAGGTGCTCCAACAAGTAACCAAGAAGTACCTGAAGGTGGTTCAGTTACAAGAGCTGTTAATCAAAGTAGACTATATGGTACTATTACAGGAACAGTTGCGACCCCAACAGTAACTTCAGGACATAAAATAAGAATTAATAATTATGTTGTTGAGTTTACTAATACAACACTGGCACAGGTTGTTATAGATATTAATAATAGTAACATTCCAAATGTAGTTGCTAGTGCAACAGCAGATAATAAACTTACTATATCATTGATTAACGTAGATGCTGGAGAAGTTGCAAACAAATTATATGTATTGCCAGCAAGCAGTGGAGCTACACCGTTGACTGATTTAGGGTTAGACATATTTGCTGTAGTTCAAACAATAACAAATCCATATCCAAAAGATTATACAAACTTTGGGCATTCAATATCAGTATCAAGTGATGCACTAACTCTTGTAGTTGGCTCTCCAACCGGACAAAGTAATTTAGAAGTAACACTGGATGCAGGAAAAACAACATTAGATAGCGATCATACTGAACTTAGAGATATATCAACACAAAGTGGTGTAGTATATACATTTGATTACTTGTCATCAGCCAATGACAGTATTTTAAATCCGGGCAAGTTAGTATTTGGTCAACAGGTTGTTGATACTAATGTTGATAAATTATCAAAATTTGGTAATGCTGTTGATTACAAATCAGGAAAATTATTAATTACTAGCCCTGGACATAAAAATGCTACCAGTCAGATAGTAGGCAGATTAACTTCCTGGAACAATCCTACTAGACAGTTTGCGTGGAAAGTGATTAGACAAGAAGAACCAGTAGTTGATGTTTCTCTTCTAAATACTGCTTGGATATACGATAAAAATGATAGAGAAACCAAAGTAGAATTAGATTTTATTGATCCAATCCAAGGAAAAATACTTGGAGCAGTTAAACAGAACTTAGATATTATAGGAGCAGAAGATCCAGCAAGTTACAATACCGGAACTATAAACAACAACGGAATGACATGGAACGATGAGTATGTTGGTAAAGTTTGGTGGAATACTACAAATGCTAGATTTATTAATCATTATCAAGGCGATGTTAATTATAGAAGCAAGGCATGGGCACAATTGTTCACAGGATCATCTATAGATGTTTACCAATGGGTAGAAAGTTCTCAACCACCAGCAGATTATGTAGGTGAAGGAACAGTCTATAGCACTACTAGTTACAGTACAAATACACGTGTTGGATCTAGTGGAAATATTGAAACTGTTTATTACTTCTGGATTAAAGATATAGCAGAAGTGGCTCAAGAGTACAATAAAACACTCAGCGTTAAAACTATGAGCGAATATATTTTAGATCCTAAATCTAGTGGTATTTCTTATATGGCAACTGTTGAACCAGGAACAGTGGCATTATATAATACTAAAGAATATCTCGTAGCTACTGATAGAATTTTACATATTGAGTTTGATAAAACATCAACAGAGAACAATGTTCACGTTGAGTACGAACTAATTAAAGCTGGTGACCCAACAGAGTTTTTGAGTGCAACTTTATATAGAAAATTTATTGATAGTTTTGCTGGTGTAGATAATATTGGCTTTAAAGTACCTGATTCAAAACTAGGACTAGCTGAAGCATATGGTATAGAATATAGACCAAGACAGAGTATGTTTGCAGATAGATTCCTAGCTCTAAAAAATTATATTACTAGAGCTAATAGAGTATTTTCTAAAAACCCAATGAGTGAAATGCGTGAACTTACGCTGTTAAATAGTCAAGAAAACGAACCAGTAGTTAGCTCAGGTACTTGGAATAAACGATTACTTACATATGATGAATTAACATATCAAAATTTGATACTAGTACCAACAGGGTATAGATATCTAGTTGCCAATGACGGTCAAAATAATAACCTATGGACAATATACGAAGTACAAGCAGATGACAGTCTATTATTAATAAGAGTACAGAATTACAAAACATCAAACTTGTGGTCACACGCTGACTGGTATGCAACAGGATACTCAGCAGTAGATAAACCAACAAACGAAGTTGCTACATATTCTAGACTAGTTACAATTGAATCTACAACAACAGTAGGAGAACTTGTTCAAGTAACTGCTAACAGTAATAATAAACGAGAAATATATGTTAGAACTGTTACTGGGTGGGATAGAGTTAGCTTACAAGACGGTACTATTAAGATCTCAGACTCTCTTTATGATTATTCCAACGGAAGAAAAGGATTTGATGTTGAAGTATTTGATGCACAATACTTTGATGCAGAGCCAGTAATAGAAACTAGACAAATTATCAAAGCAATCAATGATGAGTTATTAATAAATGAATTAGCATCTGAAAGAATAGGTTTAATCACATTAATGTTTGAATATATTAAGAGTGAGCAACCTAGTGTTAATTGGTTAGTAAAAACTTCTCTAGTAGATATTGAACACACACTAAGAGACTTACAAGAATACGATATATATCAGGTTGATAATCAAGAGTTTGTTGAAAAATATATCAATGAAGTTAAACCTTACCATGTACAAGTTAAAGAATTTAATTTGAAATATCAGGGAGAGGACTTATTTAAAGGAGACACCACTGACTTTGATTTACCAAGTTACTATGACAATGACCTAGCAAAGTTTGTTAGTCCTAAGTTATCAGCTGATGGGTTAGAAGGCAGTTTCTTAAGTACAGATACAATCTGGACATCATGGCCTTACAGTCAATGGAATGCAAATCATACTCTATCAATTGATTCTGTAAATGTTGTTAATGGCGGAAGTGGTTATACATCAGTACCGTTAGTTACAGTTACAGGTACCGCAACAACACCGGCAACATTTAAAGCAATTATAAACACAGCTGGAGTTGTTACTAGTGTTGAAGTTGTTACTGACGGCGAGGGTTATACAACAACTCCAACTTTAACAATAAGTGGAGGCAGTGGCACTGGCGCAACTGCGATTGCTGTAACTAGTCCTGGTACCGTAAGATCATATAAAACTACTATTAAGTATGATAGATATGAATACGAAAGTGAAGTTGTAGATTGGACTGCTGGCACTAGTTATGAACCTGGAACTTTAGTTAGAAACAATAACAAAGTTTATGAAGTTAAAAACGAAGAAGATTCGGCGTTAGCAGTTCAAGGAGACACATTTGATCCTGATGACTTTACTCTAATAGACGCAAGCACACTCAGTGGTGTAAACAGAACTATGGGACTATATGTTCCAGCAGTCAATGAGCCTGGGTTAGATTTAAGTTTATTAATATCAGGCACAGATTATCCAGGTGTTCAAGTGTCTGGACCATTATATTCACAAAATACAGGATATGATGTTGGAAACTTTGATGTTAACCCTTGGGGCAACTTAGACTTTGGTGAAGAAGGAGAACCAACATACTCAGAAATAATACTAGATACAAAATATAGACCAGGTGATTATACTGACACATATTTAGGTACACTAGCAAGTGATATCAATGTAGACGGTGGAGCATATATTGATACATATTCTAGTCATTCGCCAGAGGAACTTGTTCCTGGATCAATATTTGATACATTAAACATGAAAGTGTTTACTCGACCTAGTTTTGATTACGATAATGATGGGCACTCAGCACCATTTGGTAGTGAGAATTGGGTATATGACGGAACAGCAGATACCCGAACTGTTAACTTTGATAATTTGGTTACAGACCCATTTGCTGTTAGAGCACTTAATGTTACAACAGGATTAAGTTTAAGATTTGAATATGTAGAACCAGCAGTAGGTGCAGTAGACTATACTATTGATTGGTTAAACAAAACACTAACATTTACTGGAACTAATATTAACTCAGGTGATATTTTAAGAGTAGAAAGTTATGGTATTGGTGGCGGAGATCAACTATGGGTTGAAAATTATTCAGTAACTGATCACTATGTAGACGCATCAACAGAAGTATTCATTGATGTTCCTGTTAACTTTGAAGAAATTTACGAAGCAATGATTAAATGTAATGGTTCTAGAGTTACTAATTACACATTTAGCGAAGTTGATGATTATACTACAAGAATTACATTTGGTACTAGCGGAATAGGCGCAGTTAAGTATTTTGGAACTGAACCCTTAGAGACCGGAGATTACTTGCATGTTTGCATTATGGGATATGAAGGTGATGCGTCATCTATTCCTGGGTATATAACACACGACGAAAGCTTAGTACATACTTCAAGCCACCCAAGTTCACAATATTTTGATGCTACTGGTGCAACAACGTATAGTTTAGATCAAGATTTCCAAAAATTTAATCCATATACAGCGATAGTAGAAGTTGATGGATTAAGATTAACACCACCAGAAGGATTAGAATATACCAGTGATGGATCAAGTGCAGGACCTTTCTATCTAAACGTTGGTAATTGGAAGTCATCTGAAAGTGTAATGCAAAGTTTAATTGCAGACAATGATGTTCATGTGTTTGTAAATGACACAGAACTTAGGCTATACGAAGATTTTACAATATCTCCAATAGACGAAAGTTCATTACGCTATGTAGCACTAACAGTAGCACCAGCAGTAGGTGCTAGCATAAAAATATTTGTTGAAACAGCGGCTCAATATAAAATTAGTTATAGTGGTCATCCAGTTAGTGTAGATAATAAAATTACATTTAACACTGCACCAAGTATAGGAACACGAGTTCTAATAACTTCAGACAATGACACGTCAGAGCTTGATTTCATTAATAGAATATACAAAGGACCAGTAGCAACTGGTACTACAACAGTTGTTGGGTACGACGGTGATGATTATGACGAAAGCACATTCGATGAAACCACTGGTTCAGTAACTGATTTAAGTATATTTGAATTGGATAGAGTTATTACTAGACCTGATAGATTACAAGTTACAGTAAACGGTCTTAGAAAATACTATAGTCGAGATTGGAAATTAAACCAAAATAGTACTACTAGTATTGAATTCTTAGGTAGTTCTCCAATTGGCTCCTTAGATGTAGTTGTGATACGTATGCAAAGTGAAAATGTTACTCCAGATAAATTAAATTTTGCATTATTCAAAGATATGAGAGATTCAAATGCAGTATACAATATTAATAAATCACATGTTACTACAATAACACAAGCAGTAACAGCAGATGCTGACACTATAACAGTATTAGATTCTAGCAAACTAAGTACACCAGATTTAGTTAATAACTTATTTGGTATTGTTATGATCAATGGCGAAAGGATAACATATAGAAACATAGATGTTACTAACAACACTATTAGTGGACTACGTAGAGGAACAGCCGGAACAGCGGCAACTACTCACGCAGTAGGTGCAGTAGTTTATGACTACTCAATATCAACATATTTAAATTATAGTTACAATAAGACTTGGTATGAAGCACCATTGCTGGCTGATGGTAGTACAATAACTAATGGTAAAGCCTTGCAGAACACAAATACTGTACCGGCTAAGTTTCTTAAGGGGCAGTAATTAAAGATGGATAAATATAGTATGGAACATACAACCGAACAGAAAAATATGCAAGAACAAACAAAACAACCAGATGAAAATAGTGGAATCCTTATTCAAGGGCACTTAAAAATATTTGACCCTAACAGTAAAGAAGTTATGGTAGATAAGCGTAATGCTATTCACTATGAAAACTTTTCTAACAGTCTTGCTCAAAGCATGGCCAATAAAGACTTAGGATATATTTATAATATGTCATTTGGCAACGGTGGCTCTAGTGTAGACACTACCGGTGTTATCACTTATTTGCCACCAAATACATCTGGCACAAATGCTGACTTATATAATCAAACATATCAAAAGATTGTCGACGATACTTCTGCGGCAAATACAGATGCAACAAGAAATAAGTTGACAGTTTTACACACATCAGGTAAAGTATATACAGACATTTTAGTTTCATGCTTACTTGATTATGGTGAGCCAAGTGGACAGCAAGCATTTGATAACTCAACAGATTTAGATGGTGATTATGTGTTTGATGAGTTAGGACTTAAGACCTGGCAAGGCAGTGCAAGTAATTTAGATCTAATAACACATGTGGTGTTTCACCCAGTACAAAAATCATTAAACAGACAAATACAGATAGATTACACTGTAAGAATACAAACTCTGACCAATTTGAGTACCACTTAAAAGTGCTTAGTTAATAAATCAGATAAATAATACTAACATAGGATACGGAGTATAGAGATGGCATACACAATTAACACAACAGATGGTGGTATATTTGCTACAGTAGCAGATGGTACTATTAACACTACGAGTTCGCTGACATTAGTCGGTAAGAACTACGCAGGTTACGGCGAATTCTTAAATGAGAATGTGCTAAAATTATTAGAAAGCGGTGCAAACACTACACAACCAAGTGCACCTTTAACAGGTCAGTTATGGTTTGATAAATCAGCCGCAGTATTAAAAGTATACAACGGAACTTTATTTAAAAACTTAGGTTCAGCAACCGCAAGTGGAACTGCTCCGACATCAGTTGTTGGCGGTGACTTATGGTTTGACTCAACAAATGCACAACTAAAAGTATATGATGGATCAGCATTTATCCTGGTTGGACCATCATTTACAGCAGGTTCAGGAACTACAGGTGCTATTGTTGACACCATTGAAGATAACGTAGCAGTTGATCACGTTGTTGTTAAGATGTTTGTTGAAGATATCATTGTTGCAATGGTATCTAAAGACGCAACCTTTACTCCGGGTGCGGCAGTTACAGGTTTCGCAACTATTGGTCCTGGTATACAATTAAGTACAGCAGTGTCAAACGCTGTGTTTAAAGGTTCAGCTACAAACGCACAAACACTAGATAATTTAGACTCAACAGACTTTTTAAGTGCAGTTGGTAACGACACAACATCAGGTACACTAGGTGTACTTAATGATACTGGACTAGCAGTAGGTGTAGATAGTGATTTAAGAGTAAGCGTATCCGGCTCTGACGTTACAGTACAAAACCAAACCAGTGACGGTGATGTTATACTTAGAGTAAACGACGGTGGTGTTGCAACTACAGTTGCTACACTTGATGGTGCCACAGCTACATTACAAATGTCAGCAGACTTACTAAACGCACAAGCAGACGGTGTTGGAAACATTGGTAGTTCAACAGTTGGATTTAATACAATCCATGCTAAAGCTACATCAGCACAATATGCGGATTTGGCGGAAAAATACACAACAGATCATGACTATGAAGCAGGCACAGTAGTAGTATTTGGTGGCAACAGCGAAATTACACAAAGCACTATTTCACATGATCGAAAGGTAGCTGGAGTTATATCAACTAATCCAGCTGTTAAAATGAATGACGGTCTTGACGGACAATATCTCGCACTACAAGGACGTGTACCATGTAAAGTTATAGGTCCAATTGAAAAAGGTGACTTAGTAGTAACCAGTCACGTCCCAGGACTTGGAGTAAAACTTGATGATACTCAATACCAACCTGGGTGCGTAATAGGTAAAGCACTAGAATTAATTGAAGACCAGCAAGAACAAGTAATTGAAGTTGTAGTAGGTAGACTATAAAGTGCAAGAGCTTTATCGCAAAGACTATGAGGGCGAGTTTATTGTTACCAAGTCTATTATTCGAGGCGGCAAAAAAATTCAAGACAAAGAATGGATTGAAAATCCTATACAAAATCAACATATTTCTGGGCGTGCTATCTGTATAGCTGATGGTAAGTCTAGAGAAGATTTCCCAATACATCATTTACAAGATCACAAAGGTGGACTATTAGGTAAACTTCGTGTACAAACTTACGGTACTGGAAGAGTAGCAGATGAAATTATTTGTAACTTTTACGTGTCAAGAAACCAATCAGCATTAGAAAAGTGTATTGAAACACAGTATACAATACACACTGCTTGTTATACATCAACTTCTAACTGTTTAAAATATCCAGGAGAGTTTTATCTAACACCTTATAAAACATTAGGTAGTGATCAGTTACTAGCGGCTTGGATAGCATGCTTTGATGGGCACAAAGAAATCTTTTTCATAGGCTATGATTATATAGACGATCAACCAACAGTTGATGAAATAACAGACCTAATGAATACGTACAAAGGCACAAAATTTACTAGAGTTAGTAGTGGTGTCAAAACAAATCAATTTGATAATCAAACACCGGAAGATTGGAAATGGTGTACAAACTTTAGTGAAATGAGTTATACTCAATGGATTAGTTACTGCGACATAGGTTAGAGCGATTGCTCAACAGTATCAATTTTTTGTTTTATCTCATCAATATTAATAGTTGACCACAAGCCTGGATGTAACGGTCTTGGAATAGTGTTTTTGTCAATCCACGCATACCCGTAATGTTCATCGTTTAGTATAGGAGTAAACTCTGTAGAAACTATTCCAAAAAATGTATGATAAACAAAATGATTATCTGCTGATGTAAACTTTTCAATTGGAATTATTTTTTCTGTTTCTGGACAACTTCCAAGTTCTTCGATACATTCTCTGGTTAACGCACCTAACAAACTTTCGTCTTTTTCTAATTTTCCCCCAGGTAATCCCCAGGTTCCTGGATGCTTAGGGTCATTTCGCAATAAAAACAAATAGCGTTTAGTGTCCTTAGCATAAAACCAAATTCCAATAGCGTTTAAAGTACTAGACTCCATTCGCCTCCCTTGTAAAGTCCTTGATAACTCTTAACCCACATTGTACCAGTCCATTTATACTGTATGCTAGTAGTTGTGTTAGTTACAAAATCTGTTATGTTTGATGAATAATCGGGAGTACGTTCACTAGCATCAAATACAACTTCCCAACTAGTTCCGTTATATTGTATAATATCATTTACTGACGCTACTAGGCTACCCCAAGCTGATGCTGGTGTTGTGTTGTTACTATCACCTATTGCTTCAGTTAATAAGTATCGTTGCCCGTCAACAGCCGCCGCAAGTCCTTCTCCAGGACCACTAGATAATGGGTCAATAACTGCTGTTAGTGGATCTAATGTATTCTGCGGAATAGTATCTGCATCAATAGAAAATAGTATAAGTCTATCATCAGTTGGATGTAACGCAATAGTACCAACAATTTCGGTATCAACGTAGTCAGATTCTAATCTAATTTGCGAAATACCATCTCTAAATTTGCCATAGTTATCAATCAATGCTGTCCATAATACATTATCGTCCTGAGTAACAGATGCGTCTAACGTTCCTTCAGCAGAATCAACACTTTTACCTCTTAATAACTGTAACTGATTACCAATAAGAACAACCTGATATCCAAATGGTGTAATTTTTTGTCTTGTTCCTAATAATAAATCATTATTAATTAAAGCTTCATTAGCATCGCCGTTAGCATCAAAAATACTAGCAATAACTTTTTGAACAACGCCAAGTTTTTTAACTTTAGCTGGAGGACTAATCCAAATTGGAAGTTCAAATGTTAGTGTAGCAATATCAATATTATCGTCGGTACCTACAGGAATTGATCTTGACGACCAGTTTACATCACCTAATTCAACAACAGTTAAACTAGCCCAATCAATATAATTATCTGTTGATTGTATTTCCATACTTGGATTAAACAATGCTAACAATTGTTCTAGTAGCTGTAACTTCATTGTTGTATTTGAGGTCCAGCAATCTAACTGTATGCTTAAATTATAAGGTACTGGCATTACTCTTTCTACAGTAAATGCGTTGCCCTGTGTTTGTTCAAACGATTGTGAATCTTCATCCCAAGTTCTTTGTTTAAATGATTTTTTATCAACAAAGTATGGTTCTTGTACACGCTCACGAGCATATTTTAACTCAGTTACGTGGAAAGTCATCATTGGTACGTTAGGTAGTTTGTTTCTAGAATTGTCTGCTATTATAGTTGCCGCCTGTCTACTAGCATCACCATATCTGATAGGTACTCTGGTTAATGTTGGTGCTCCTGAATCATCTCTGCCATACTCAACTTGAAAGTTTGAAAACATTCGTGTGAATTGTAATAAGAAACGTCTTATTTGATCATCGTAAAAGAAGGAATTGAGGTTGCTTGGCATTATATTTGTCCTTTAGTCTGTAAAGATTTTCTTATTTTTTCTGGTCTATTATTTACTTCTTTCATTCTTTTTCTTTGCTCTGCTTTCATTTCTTCTGTCCACTTTTTATTTGGTTTACCTTTGCCTGGATGCCTTTTACCTAACATAGCACCACCATCTCTTCTTTTCTATCCACCAATCTCATTGTTTGCGTGTCTTGCCTTGTGTACTTGTCGCATCTTTTCAATGCTTTCTTTACTGTGTGTCTTATTATTACCTGCTTCTCTATTATTATATACTGGTCCGAGCTGTCTATACTCGTTTAGGTAATATTTTTCTTTTTCATTTAGCTCGTCAATGTCTTTAGCTGAGCTATCAATAACACGCCATTCAAAGTTCTCAATACTATACTTCCTAATACTGTTAGATAAGTGACTTAACTTACCTGCTCTTGCGTGTGCTTGGTGATCATACCAACGACTTTTAGCATTCTTTTGTATAGTTTGCCCAACATATACATTATTGTTTAGTTTATTAGTGATAGTGTAGATGTACATTAGTTATCCTTGGTAGGTTTAAGTACATCGCTGAGACTTTGCCTACTTGGTATGTTGCCACGATCACTAGTTCCAATAACAGAATCATTATTGAAGAATGAACTTTGTTGTGAGGTATTCTGTGATCCTGGAGTTAATTCAGTTCTTACATTATCTTCTACTTTCACCCATCTTGCTCCATCATATCTAAATAGTCTGTTTGGAAAGAAATCCAATCGTAGTGCATAAGCACCCACGTCTGGATTAGCTGGAAAACTAACACCAGGTGTAACTGGTAATCCATTTGGCGGAACATCGTTGCCTGTCATGTAACCTACTAGGTAACCATCAACATTAGGAGTTACTCCAGGTACACTTACGCCATCAGCAGTTACATCTGCTGGGTTTGCTGGTTCTCCGTCAACAGTGGCTGTAACATAAAACGCTGTATTGTCGTAACCACTTTTAGGAACTTCTGCTTCTGCTTGTGTTACAATAGCATCGTTGATTTCTAAATTTTTATTTTTAGTTGATAAAAAATCTTCTAATGTGCCTGCAGATGGATTGTCAGCATCCATTGGTTTATCAAGAATGTCATTGAATTCTTGACTAGCTGTCAATGGAGTTACTTTAACACGCCATAAGTGAGGTAACCATGTTTGTGAGAAACCTTCTGACGCAAAACTTGCATCTTGTATTACATAATATTTAGGTAGTGCTTTAGGTCCGCTTGTGTCTAGTGGATGATAATCTTTTAAATTAGGAACTTCAATAACATCACCGTTCATTAGTTTACGACCAAATGTGTCAATCATATCATTATAGTGGAAAGTTATGAATAGTGTATCACCGTTTAAGAATAAACCAAATTGACTTAAATCAAAGTCAATGTCTTGAACGTTATATACACCTCGCATGACATATATGTCATCATCATATTCGCGATCTCTATTTTCTAAAAATAATAAATCTTCTATAAACAGTGGATTAGATTCGTCATAGGTAGGTTTTGTTGCGTCTCCGCCCTCGTGTCCTTCTCGACTTGAGCTGTCACCGACTACTTTGGGACCTAAGTATTTGTGTACAAAGATATCTATTCCACCCACAGTATACATCTCGTGGATAGTCTTATCTAAAAACTTATAGTCATTGGTTTTTGTTGGTCTGTAATTACTAAGTCTTGGCATTTGCTATTCCTATTATCCTAGTATTTATCGAACCTTTTGGTTGACCATAAAATACAAAACACATATAATAGCTTGACTAGTTAAAATAAAGGCAGTAAAGTTCATTAAATGTTGCAAATAGACACATCGGAAGATTGGCCAATGGTAGAGACAGAATTACTAGAATCTACCAAAAATCTATCATTTACCATACAAAAAGACTTAGAAAAGATAAACAAAAATATCTGTAGTTTAATTTCTGAGTTAAGTAAAGCAGAAATTGATTGTAGAAGAAAGAAAAAAGCAACAAGAAAGTTTATAGAGATACGAGAAGAATGTAACTCTTTAATTGCAGAATATCAAAAAATGATTTTAATGGGACAATTACTTTGAAATTTAAAGAACTTAAAGTAGGAATTGAAGATCGTAAAGCTAAAGGCGATGAACCAAAATTTACTACTCAGCCAAAGCCTGAAGAACGTCGACTAAACATGATGGCCGCATACAACTGGTATGGATATGTCTGCGACAAAAAACAAGCTAAAAAATGGATAGCACAATGGCTTGTTACTAACAAGCACGACAAATTAGCTAAACAGTTTATGGCAATAAAAGATACGTGGATACCTACAACAGCAGGCTGGTTAGCTAGAATGCAAGAAACTGGACTAGAGTTAATAGACAAAGAGAAAGAGTATATATACACATCTGGAAAAAATGCAGTAGAACAAAACACAAGAACAATGAGTAAAGATGATGAAGAGAATAAAGATAAGCCAAAAGCAAACAGACCTAACATACAAGAAATTATGATTGAGCGAGCTCATTTAGCTGGAGGTGATATTGACGGAGTGTGGGATGAATATATAAGTGGTGATATCAAAGCAGGAGACAAACCTAAAATACAACAGTTCTTAGCTGAGAGAAATATACTTGCTCAACACGTCAGTATCATAAAAGACCATTGGATAAAGCAACAAAACGAATTGCAAGAGTCTGTAGCAGGTACAGACGCTGATTTAAGCGAAGGATATAGTTGTTATACCAAGACCCAGCAAAAGAATATGATCAAGTACTGTGCGGCGATTATAGCAGAATTAGACGCATATCATCAAAGTAAGAAGGCTAAGACTGGCGTTAGAAAGAAAAAACCGGTACCACCAGAGAAGCAGGTAAGAAAATTAAAACTGCTAAGAAAGTTTGAAGAGTTTAAATTAGAAACTGTAGAACCTACTAAAATTCTTAAGTCAAGTGAGATGTGGGTTTACAATACTAAAAATCGTAAACTACAATACTACGTTGCTGATGAGTATGCTAAAATGTTTACTGTTAAAGGTACAAGTATTTTAGGATTTGATACTAACAAGTCAGCACAAAAGACGTTGCGTAAGCCACAAGAAGTTCTTAAAGAACTTAGGATGTCGGGCAAGCCAGATAGTCGTAAACTGTTTGACAAATTAAAAACAACATCTACAGCAGTCAACGGCCGATTCAACGAAAACTTAATTATCATTAAAGCGACCTAATCATTATTCTCCGATAAATAGTTGTAACGGAGAAACCAATGGCAGATTTAACTATATTAAAACAAGAAGTATTTGACTATGTTGCAAATCGTTTAGGCGAAGGCATAGTTGATCTTGAACTTGACCCAGTTCATTACGAAACTGCATATGATAGAGCAGTTAACACATATAGAACAAGAGCACAAAATGCCTATGAAGAATCATATTCGTTGCTGAGTTTAGTTGAGAATCAAAATACTTACATACTACCTCAAGAAGTACATTCAGTCAGACAGATCTTTAGACGTACAATGGGAGATTCAACAGGACCATATTCATCAAGTTTTGATCCTTTCTCTTCAGCTACATTAAATGTTTACCTGCTAAATTATTCAAATGCTGGCGGATTAGCTACATTTGATATGTATACACAATACGTTGAACAAGCCATGCGTATGTTTGGCGGCTTTATGAACTACAACTTTGCTCCAGTAACTAAACAATTAACACTGATGCGTGATCCTAAAGCTTCAGGTGAACAAGTATTATTATGGACATATAATCTTAAACCAGAAGTTATTTTACTACAAGATTTAGCAATAAAACAATGGATTAGAGATTATACATATGCTGGCGGTAAAATGATCATTGGTGAAGCAAGAGAAAAATTTGCCACTATTGCAGGACCTGGCGGTGGCGGCCCATTGAACGGATCAGCAATTAAACAAGAAGCACAAGCAGAAATGGACAAACTAATTGTTGATTTACAAACATTTGTTGATCACTCAGAACCGTTAAGTTGGGTAATTGGTTAATGAAAATTAACGAAATTTTAACTGAAGGTATGGTATTTGCTCGAGGTGGTGCAGGTGGACCAGGCGGAGCAGGAAAAGTTAAAATGAAATGGCGTTGTGAAACAGGTGCCCGTGCTGGACGTATAGTTAGTTCACCACAGCAATGCGGTGCGGCAATTGATACTAAAAAACGTGCGGCTATGAAAACAACACGGGCAAGAACTAAAGTAAGACAGGCACGTAGATCAAAAAGAACTAAAAAACTAAATGTAGCCTCAAAGATTATGCAGGCTCTAAATAAATTTAAAAGACGAGGCGGCCCTAAAAAAGCTCAGAAACGTAAACCAAGTAAGCCTTTTGCTAAAACTAAATTTATATCAAGAATTAAATCCAAAAAATCCAAAAAGTAAATAGGTTGACCATTTAATTTGATAATGCTATAATACGCATTATGAACTTAATGATTGACATAGAAACACTCGCCACTGGACCTGACGCTATGGTTATGACAATAGCGGCACAGGTATTTGATCCTTTATCTACAGGATGGCCTGACCGCCACTTCTATGCCAGAGTTACTCCAGAAAGTCAGCCTAATCGTAAAACAGATGATACTACTATTGAATGGTGGGCAACACAAGGACCTGAAGCACAGCGAGAAGTGTTTGAAGAAGTAGGTAGAAGAGATTTACACGACTGTTTAGACGAACTTGGTAAACTGATATGGCAAAGTGATCGTATATGGGCCAATGGTATTTGCTTTGATATGAATATATTAGAACACGCTTTCAAAGAACATGGTATTCCTTTACCTTGGAAGTTTTATCATGTGCGTGATGCTAGAACTGTTTATGCTCTTTGGCCAGACTTACCTCAACCTAAATCAGCTAGCCATCATGCACTAGATGATTGCAAACGACAAATTACAATGCTACAAGACTGTATTAAACACTTAGGGATAAACAAACTAAAATGATAATAGCACTCAGCGGCGTAGCAGGAAACGGCAAAGATACAGTAGCAGACTATCTTGTAAACAATCATGGCTTTAGAAGAGAAAGTTTTGCTGGTAATCTTAAAGATGGCATAAGTGCTATGTTTGGTTGGGATAGAGAAATGTTAGAAGGACGCTCAAAGTCAAGCAGAGAGTGGAGAGAACAAGTAGATGAATGGTGGGCTAAACGTTTAGATATGCCACAGCTTACTCCTCGTTGGATCCTACAATATGTTGGTACTGATGTTATCAGAAGTAATTTTCACGATGATATGTGGATAGCTAGCTTAGAAAATAAACTTAGAAAAGCAGATGATAACATTGTTATTTCAGATGTTAGATTTAAAAATGAAGTAGCCATGTTAAGAAACTTAGGTGCAGTCTGTGTAGAAGTTACTAGATTTGAAAAACCAGACTGGTATCAAATTGCTATGGGTGGCGGCAGTTTAGAAGACTCAGGTATACATCGAAGTGAGTATGATTGGATTGGTACTAAGTTTGATCATACATTAGATAATAATAGTTCTATGGATGAGTTGTATGATCAAATAGAATCTTTACTATCTAACTATATTATACATCAGGACTAATATCTCCAGGTTTCCAAGAAGAATCCTGCTTCTGAAGAATGGCACTGCAATTTAAACAAACTGATCTTAAATTAAGTAATTCAGCATTATTTAAATTACCATCTATGTGATGAACTTTAATTTGGCTACCGTGTTTACATTGAAAACTGCACACATCACAAGTTCTTTTTTTATTATAACCTTTGCTTAACCATCTAGGTGTGGGAGGTTTTTTCTTTCTCCCTCTATTAATACAACTTAAACATCTACTACGAAAATAGGTCTTTTCATTGCGTTTATAGTTAATTGCACAAGGGTTATAGTTACAGGCACTACAAATAGGACGTTTCATGCTATTATTTATAATATACAGACCTTTATAAAGGCTTTTTAAAACCACCATTTAATGCAAATTGTAATAAATATTCGTAACGAAGGAAAAGGTAACTTAGTTACTATTAATTAGAGGACAATAAAATGGCATTAGTATCCCCAGGAGTAGAGGTTAGTGTAGTTGATCAAAGTCAATACTTACCTGCACCAACGAATTCAGTTCCGTATATCTTGATTGCAACTGCACAAGATAAAACAAGCGGTACATCAACAGCAACAGCATCAGGCACAACATTAGCCAATGCTAACAAAATTAATTTAATTACTAGCCAAAGAGAACTAGTATCAACATATGGTAATCCAACTTTTTACAATACAGCAACTGGTGCACCAATTAACGCTTATGAACTAAATGAATATGGTTTGCTAGCGGCATACTCAGTTTTAGGTATTAGTAATAGAGCATACGTTCAACGTGTAAATGTTGACACTAATCAATTAGCGGCAAGCTTAACTAGACCATTGGGTGCTAGTGATAACAATTCATATTGGTTAGATGCAACAGAGACACAATGGGGAATACACGAATGGACATCAACTACTAGTTCATTTAATAATGAAACTCCAACAGTTATAACATCAACAGATGATTTAGCAGGTGGAATACCATCAGCATCAATTGGTGCAATTGGAGATTATGCAGTAGTAGCAACTAATGCCGCTAATCCTGTATACTATAAAAATAGATCAAATGCTTGGGTACTAGTTGGATCTGACGATTGGCACAACAGCTGGCCTACTGTACAAGGTACAGTTACTAGCCCATTATTAACAATAGGACATAGTATTGTTATTAACGGTACAACAGTTACTAACGGTGGAACAACAGCAACTACATTAGCAAATTCAATTAACTCAGCTTCTATCGCAGGTGTAACTGCCGCGGTAGTAAACAACAAGATTGAAATTTATGCAGATAGTGCAGTTTCATCAGATGGATCTTCTTTAGAAGGTGCATTACTATTAGCTAACGGTTCAGGTACAATCTTAACAGATGCTGGCTTAACAGCAAATACATATTACTATCCAAGACTACAACAGTCACAACATTATTCAAACCCACGTTGGGCATCAACAGATACTGCTCCTCGTCCTACAGGTTCTGTATGGATTAAGACTACAGCAGTAAACAACGGTGCTGATATAACTGTTAAGAATTATAATTCAACTACAGAGTTATGGTCAACAGTAAGTGCTCCATTATATGAAAATGATCAAACAGCACTTAAAAATATTGACCCAGCAGGCGGTGGTATAAATGTTGCGGCTAACACATTATATGTTCAATATGATTCAACAGAAGCAGATAATGCAACATATAAAATATTTAAAAGATACACTACAGGTGCTACAACAGCGACATCAACAAACACTGCACCAACACTAACAACTAGTGATCAGTTTACTATTTCAGCAAGTGTTAAAAACTCAACAGCAATGACTACAGCGGTAACTGCTACGATAAGCGGTACAACAGCGGCAGACTTTGTTTCGGCATTCAATGCGGCAAATGTTGCTAACACTGTTGCTAGCGTTGTAGGCGGTGCTGTAAGAATTTCACACTCACAAGGTGGCGTTATTGTATTAAAAGATTCAACAGGTACTCCGTTAGTAGACGCAGGTATTACAACAGCATTAGATAATGTTAAAGCAGGTAATGACAGCGATGTTGTTGTTTCTAACTATGTTCCATTAACATACACAGCATCACTGACTGCGCCTACGCAGGATCCAGCAAATGATACATATTGGTATCATTCAGCAACAGATGAAGTTGATATATTAATTCAAGACGGCGGTGCTTGGAAAGGATATCAAACAGTTAGCAATGATGCTAGAGGATTTGATCTTTCACAATGCTCTCCAGCTGGGCCAATAGTATCAGCAACTGCCCCTACTACACAATCAGATGCGTCGGCATTAGTGTACGGAGATTTATGGATTTCAACAGCAAATTTAGATAACTATCCTGTAATTTATAGATGGGAAGTAGCAGACAGTGTAGATCAATGGGTAGCTTTAGACAACAGTGATCAAACTACACAAAGCGGTGTTTTATTTGCGGATGCACGTTGGGGAACAGCAGGAACAGTAGATCCAGTTACAGACGATGTTCCAACAATTGTATCACTATTAACTAGCACTTACGTAGACATTGATGCACCAACAGCAACATTATATCCAGAAGGTACATTATTGTTTAACACAAGACGTTCAGGTAACACAGTTAAACAATTTAAAGTTAATTACTTTAATTCAACTACATTCCCAACTGACAGTTTACCAACACAAAAAGATGCGTGGGTAAATGCAAGCGGTAATAAAGCAGACGGTTCACCTTACATGGGACGTAAAGCAGTTCGTAAAATTATAGTTGGGGCACTAGAAGCAGGTATTGATGCTAACACATCAATCCGTGAAGAACAAAAACAATTTAACTTATTAGCGGCTCCGGGCTATCCAGAACTTATTGATAACCTAGTTGCACTAAACAACGATAGAAACAATACTGGTTTTGTTATTGGTGATACACCATTTAGGTTATCAGATAATGCAACTGATGTTGTTAATTGGGCAACTGATGCTAATGGCGCAGGTGTAGACAGCGAAGATGGATTATCAACAGCAGATCCATACGTAGCAGTGTTTTATCCAAATGTTAGAACAAACGACTTAGCAGGTAATAAAGTTGTTGCTCCAGCATCACATGCGATGTTAAGAACATTAGTTAAGTCAGATGAAATTGGTTATCCGTGGTTAGCACCAGCAGGTGGACTACGTGGAACCATTGACAATGCAGAAGCTTTAGGTTACGTTAATGCACAAACAGGTGAATTCCAACAAATTTCAGTTAGACAAGCACTACGTGATACACTGTATGAAAATAAAGTTAATCCACTTACGTTTGTACCAGGTTCAGGTTTACAGAACTACGGTAACAAAACAGTTGCTACAACTCCATCAAGTCTTGATAGAATAAACGTAGCAAGACTAGTTGCATATGTTCGTGATAGATTAGAAGTGTTAGGAAAATCATATATCTTTGAACCAAATGACACAGTTACTAGAAACGAAGTTAAAAACGCATGTGAGCAGTTATTAAACGATATTACTGCTAAACGTGGTGTTTATGACTATCTAGTTGTGTGTGATGATACAAACAATACACCAGAACGTATTGATCGTAACGAGCTATATGTTGATATTGCAATTGAACCTACAAAATCAGTAGAATTTATTTACATTCCACTGAGAATTAAAAACACAGGTGAAATTGAAGCAGGTAATTTATAGTATTATAGTATAGAATAATATACGCACTTAATGGTTCTTCGGAGCCATTTTTTGCGACTTTATATTGATAAATAGTTGTAGAAAGATATTTAACAAGGAGAAATACACATGGCTGTTTCATCATTAACTAGGATGTCAGTTCCTTTAGCGTCAGATCAAAGTGCATCTAACCAAGGACTGTTAATGCCTAAATTAAAGTATCGTTTTAGAACGGTATTTGAAAACTTTGGTGCAAGTACACCAAGAACAGAATTAACTAAACAAGTTATTTCATTTGCTAGACCTTCATTATCATTTGAAGAAATGCCGATTGAGTTATATAACTCACGTATGTATCTAGCAGGTAAACATACTTGGGAAAATACAGCAGTTGAATTACGTGACGATGCGTCAGGTTCTGTTGCTAAACTAGTTGGCGAACAACTACAGAAACAATTAGACTTTATGGAACAATCATCTGCTTCAGCAGGTATTGACTATAAATTTATTACACGTTGCGAAGTATTAGACGGTGGCAACGGTGCTAACGAACCAAACGTGTTAGAAACATGGGAATTATATGGTTGCTACTTAACAGCAGTTAACTATAATGATTTATCATACGGTGAAAGTGCTCCTGTAACACTATCAATGACTATTAGATTTGATAATGCTATCCAAACTCCAATTGGTAGCGGTGTGGGTTCAGCAGTAGGTAGGACATTAGGCACAGTAGTAACAGGATAATTTAGATGGCCGGAATATTTGGGGACGTCTTAAAAGGCTTTCTCGGTAGCGATTATCTAAAAGACTATAGGCATGCCAGCAAAACATTTAGATCTGCTGGCTATGAACTAGCTCCACGATTTAAGTTTTTATTCCATGTGCATTTCAACTTAAATGTTACGGAGCTACCTGGTCTTAAAACAGCATTTGGTCCAGAGGAGCAAAGTCAGCTCAGTGTGTTAGTTAAAAACATAACACTTCCAAACTACGCATTAGACGTAGATGAATTTAATCAATATAATAGAAAACGACTAGTACATTCAAAAATTAATTATGAACCAGTAACGGTAGAGTTTCATGATGACGGTGCTGATCTTGTTCGTAGTTTATGGTTTAAATATTTTAGTTATTATTATAAAGATCCAAGTCAGCCTTACGGAACAGTTCAAGGAAATGCTAACGGTGTAAACAATGCTCCAGTTGGAAGAAGTGATTATAATACTAGAGATGTTTATAGTCAGACTAGAGCAGGTAGCGATTGGGGATATTCAGCAGAAGATAATACAGGAACTGGCAACAAACCTCAATTCTTTAAAGATATTACAATATACGGATTTAATCAACATGATTTTGTTTCGTATACATTAATCAATCCACAAATTACAGAAATGCGTCATGATCAATATGATTATAGTCAGGGTGGCGAACCAATGGCAAACTCAATGACTATAAAGTATGAAACTGTAAAATATGGTGCTGGTGCTCTTAATGGTCAAACAGGTGCTCCAATTCCAGGATTTACAGATCCAGCTCATTATGACAAAGAACCTAGTTCATTAAGCCAAGCAGGCTCTAACTCATCTATATTAGGACAAGGTGGATTGTTAGATGCAGGCGTAGGTGTTTTTGAAGATTTAGCCTCAGGTGATGTATTAGGTGCTGGTAAAAAAATTGGTCGTGTGTATGATATTTTTGACAAGGGTGATATAAGTACAGAAGATATTAAAGAAGAAGTATTAGGAGTAGTAATACGTGAAGGGTTACCAACAGTGGCCTCAGGCGATTTTAACTTCTCATCTCCACCAACATCTAATAGCAAAACAAATAATCTAACTTCTACAGCTACTAATGATTCTACAGCAAGATCTGGTAGTTTTATTACTAGTAACAGAAAAAATTTGTAGGCCGATGATTTTTGGCCTGGTGCTGAATAAGGTTAAATACTATCATGTCAACAGTAAACATTACAAAAAATAACTTAGAATCTACAGTTAAAATCTTTGATAATTTCTATAATACAGAAACAGTCATTAATGCTGACGAGTTTGACATAGTGAGATCATTTTTTCTAAAGCATTCAACCGATACAGCTATAGCAGATGATTTTACATCAGCATTTTTTAGAATACAACAAAACTACAATATATCTACAGACGAACTATTAAAAAAGTTTAAAGGCTTAGACGATCCATTGGCAATGGATGAAACCATTGCATACTACCTCAACGGTCTTAGATCAAAATCAACATTACTCGGTGTTAGCGTATTGCAACAACCTAATTTATATGCGGCACGTAATGTTAGCAAGTAATGGCTAGCAGATTTGCAAACGGTCTTTACTCAATAATGAATCCTGACAAGTACGTAGGTAAAAAAGCACCTAGGTATAGATCAAGTTGGGAACATGCTTTTATGCAGTTCTGCGACAAACACACTAGCGTAGTTAAATGGGCTAGTGAGAGTGTACGTATTCCTTACAAACACCCAATGACTGGAAAACAAACAACTTATGTTCCTGACTTTTTAGTCCAGTACCAGGACAAAAGAGGTAAATTAGTAACAGAGCTGGTAGAAATTAAACCTAAAAAGCAAAGTATAATTGAAAGCAAAAATGCCAACAGAGCTACCAGAGAGACTGTAGCAATTAATCACGCTAAATGGGATCAAGCTATGCGTTGGTGTAAAGCAAATGGTATTACATTTAGAGTAGTCACTGAAGACGACATATTTAGAAGTGGAGCAAGATAATGACAAAACGACTAGAGGAGCTTTTTGATTTAGAACCATCAGAGCCTGCCAAAGACGCAGATGTTTCTATACCATTACCACAAGAAGAAACAGCGGATCCACAACTACCACAACAAACATTAAAGAACATTGACAAGATAGAATCAGCGTTACCTGCTGTAAAAGGATTAGAAGCTAGTGACGAAGAGATGGATGAGTTAGGACAGTTAGCTAAAGACAGTTACAAAGATTTAATGGACTTAGGCATGAATGTAGACAGTCGCTTTGCCAGTGAGATATTTGGAGTAGCAAGTAATATGCTAAACCACGCTATATCAGCCAAGACAGCTAAGATTAATAAAAAGCTAAAAATGATAGACTTGCAATTAAAGAAAGCCGCACAGGATCAAAAGAAATTAGTAGACAATGCAGGAAATGAACAAATAGAAACCGGTCAAGGGTACGTGTTAGATCGTAACGAAATGTTGAAAGAGTTATTAAATAATAAAGACACAAAAGAATAAAGTAGCATAAATATACGCATAGTTAGGGGAAATAACAATGAAAAAATTTACAGAATATTTAACAGAGTCAAAGCAAACTTATTCATATCGAATTAAAGTAGCTGGCGGCTGTGACAAAGATTGTCTTAAAGAATTAGAAGACAAATTAGCAAAATTTGATTTGATTAAAATGTCAGATCCAAAAACAACACCAGTAACAGAAGATCCGTTGGATTTTCCGGGTGTTAAGAATATGGAAGTTTGCATTTTTGAAATAGAATTAGATTATCCAGCAGGTCAACAAGAACTATTTCAAATGATTGAAGCATGCACACGTAAGCCTCAATCACAAATAAAAATAGTATCACAAAATTTTGCTGATGGATGGGAAGAAAACGAAGGTGCCGAAGCAGAAGAAGCACCATTATTAGAAAAAGATTTGCCTGAGGACACAAAAACAAACAAAGAAGCGAGTGAAGCTTATGCAGATCCTAGTAAAGCAGTTCCTAAAGAAACAACACAATATGAGATAGCAGGCGGAGCAACCCCTAAGGCTCCTACTACTAATGATCTACCACAAGGCGATAAAAGTGCTATGGGTAGTGTAAAAACAAAATTACCAGACGTTAAATCGTTTGCAAGATAAGAGGATACTACTATGGACATGTATAACGTACTAGACACACTAAAAAAAATTGAAAATCCAACGGAAGATCAAAAAGCGGCAATAAAGTCAGCAGAAATGACAACTCCGCAAGCGTTCCCAGAAACACAAGGAGTTACTGAAGTTAGCACTACGGGTGATAACCTTTATGCACAATACGGAAAAGATGCACATGCTGACTTAATAAAATTAGCAGATGTTCCGGTAATTAATGTACAAAGCGATGCTCCTGAAACAACTACAACTGAATCAGTTGAAATTGAAGAATCAACAAACGAAACAGAATATCAATTATGGTGGAACGGCGAAGAAATTGATTCTTTTGCCAGTAAAGAAGAAGCTGTAGCAATGCGAAAAGAATATGAAATGGCTTATAAAGGTGGCGTTTCAATTAAAAAAGCAAAAGTAAAAGTAGAAGAGGATGACAATACTCCTGAAGACTTCAGTAAGAATGAAAAAGTTGAAGAAGATATTGAAACTATTGAACTAGATGAAGCATATGATGCTAAACATGTTGCTGATATCGTAGCAGGTCATGAAAAACAAGGCCACAAAGTTCAAATGGACCGTCCAGAAGATGATGGTCAAGGCTTTACAGTTACCTTCAAAGACGGTAAACGTAGACATTATAAATATTCTCAAGCAAAGACAAAGGTTGATTCATTAGAACCAGTTGATCCATTAGTAGATCCAAATGCTCCTAAACGTGAGCGTGGACGTCCTAAGAAAGAAGGATTAGGTGAAGCAGAACCAGCTGTGTTAGACACAGCGTTTGTTACAATGGAAGGTAAAGAAGAAATTGATATAACAGCAATGTTTGAAGCAAAGTTAAATGAGTCAGTAGAAACTGAAGAAGTTGCTGAAAGTTTACAAGTTGTACACAGTATTGATGATGATAACCAAGAAACAGTAAGTGTAAATGCCCAAGGTGAACATACTGATATGCTTAAAACACTACTAAACTTATCTGGACAACGTTCAGACGGTTATGAAGAATATAAAGGCGAAGAAGAAGCTGTTGAGGAAGAAAGAGATATACAACATGCTAACACACCTAACGAACAAGTTACAGATGTTGACACACAGTTAAACACAATGTCAGGTGGGTTAAATGGTCCTAAACATAAATCAGCGGCTAAATCAAACAGTAATCCGTTGTATAACGAATCAATAACTGATGAAAAAATGTTAGAATTATACAAGGCCTACAAAGGTAATGAATAATGAAAACATTCAACGAACATCTACAGGAAACAGCTAGAAAAATAGCACATCCAATTACTGATGATCGTATTGACTTTATTGTTAACATGGACACTGTTATCGAATCGGTTGTTATTGAACACGACGATTTATCAATAACAGTAGAAATGGATCAAGATCACCAAACAATGCTTGAGCAGTGTGGTTGTTCTTTTGAACCAGGTGTAGAGTTTGCTATCTATAACGAAGCAGAATACAAAGGTAAAAAAGTTAAACTTAATGATCCTATTCGTACTTCAGAAAATCCAAAGAAAAAATTCAAAGTATATGTTAAAGATCCTAAAACGGGTAATGTAAAAATTATTCGCTTTGGTGATCCTAACTTATCAATTAAAAGAGATGATCCTAAAAGACGTAAAAGCTTTCGTGCTAGACATGGATGCGACACAGCTAAAGGCAAAGACAAAACAACAGCTCGCTACTGGTCATGCTATCAATGGAGTAAAGGCGCAAAGGTAAACAACTAATGCGTGCCGAAGAATTCCTAATAGAATTTAAAAAGTGGAAGACAAAACACGGTACAATTGACGATCGTCAAGCACAAGCAACACCAGGTGCTTACACTAACGACGCAGATAGATATTACGGATTATATCGTGCCAGTATGTTTATGGCAAGAGCACCAGGTAATGACGATGATATGGATATAGACTCTGTTGCGGCAACTGCATACATTGGTGCATATACTGATGTAGACAAAGCAAAAATAGATGCGGCTCATAAAGCATTAGGAATAAAAGTAAAAACACAAGCTAGAGGCCCTAGTGAAGAAATGAAAGATACAAATACACAATCGCCAATTACGGCGGCAAAATGGCAAAGGAAAAAATAATGAGCAAATGTTCAAACTGCGGATGTGGATGTCATTGCGGTCAATCATGCACAGAGTGTTATGACTGTCCAGATTGTAATTGCAAAAGTGCATTAGTAGAAGATGCACAAGTTGTAAATCATATGTTAGCAGACCTAAGAGATTAATTATGTACGAATATGCAGTAACAATAAAAAGAGTAGTAGATGGTGACACAGTTGATGTAGACATTGACCTAGGCTTTGGCGTAGTATTAGTTAAAGAACGTGTTCGCATAATGGGCATTGATACACCAGAAAGTCGTACAAGAGATAAAGTAGAAAAAGTATTTGGATTAGCCGCAAAGGATAAACTCAAATCACTACTAGGTAAAAAATCAGTTCTAAAATGTAAGAAGTATGATGCCAAAGGTAAGTTTGGACGTATATTGGGTGACTTTATAACCAATGACGGCAACATGGCAACAGATGTTATGATTGAATCAGGACATTGTGTAGCATACTTTGGTGGATCAAAAGATGAAGTTGAATCAAAGCATTTAGTTAATAGAGAAAAACTTCTACGTGAAGGTGCTATTAACATGAAAGACTATAACAAAGCTGTTAAACTTATGGAAAAGAAAAAATGAAGTTTACTGAATTTCAAGAAGGCAAATACAGAGACAATGACGTAGAAGAATTTGTTCCTAATGACGAGCAACTTGATAAAATTAAAAATAAGTTTCTTCCTGATTGGGAAATGTTAGATCATAGAGAAATACAAACAATGTATGTTTGCCAAGATCATAGACAAGCAGAAGAAATGATAGGCTTTATTAATGACCTATCTGAAAAGATGGATCACTTTGCAGAAGTAACACAAGACGTTACAGAAGTTAAAGTAAAGACGTCTACGTTTGACGTTAAGGGTCTTACAGTGCTTGATTTCCAACTAGCTATGTCAATAGACACCTGGGCAGAACAAAAAGATATTAAACAGACATCTACCTCAGGTAACTTTGGTATGCACGAAGCACACCCTAACGACAAAGTCTACGACAAATGTTGGAAGGGCTACAAAAAGGTTGCTGGCAAGAAGCGTGGCGAACCAGGATCCTGCGTTAAAAAATAATTCCAACACAATGTTAACCAGAATTAACGTTCCGTTAGTACGCAATCCTAGATGCACTCGTGCTGTTGATGGACTTACAGCCAACGACTTTCGTTATTATGATAAGGATGGCTTTGAGCTATGTCAAGCAGAACAACGTTACTACGAAGCGGAAAACCACCCTATAGAGCAACCTATACTTAATCACAGACTATGGCAAGAAGAATGGATGACTATTGATCATGATAGGCTACACTTTGATCATGCTATGATCTTACATCGTTGTTCGTATGAAGGCCAAGCTCAAGAACAACTCCAAGAATTAAAATCAACTATACCACAAGCAGACTTATTGTTGCGTACTAAACAGCAGTGGGGGTACGACTTTGATCTAGACTACATTACAGAAAGTGGAGAAATCTTTGAAGTGTTACATATTGAATGTGACTTCAACGACTTTGATGAGTTTCAAGATAAGTTATATAAATTTGAAGATCGTATAGAACGTATAGACTTTGAAGAAGCGGCTAGATCTATATGGCGTGAACGAGACCAATGGCAACACCTCAAAGCATTCACACAAAATGACTGGAAAGCCAACCACTTATTAGGTTGGGAAAAATCTGAGTATACAGAAAAAGCCTTATAGTATTTCTTAATAGATTTAATCTATCACAAACCTAAACCCAATAAATAAATGTAACAAATAATGAGAACACCTTAAATGAATAATATAAGACAACAGATACTATCTGAGATATTGGAAATATATGACTCCACCCTCAAGTATAAATTTAAGAAAAATATACAGGAAATTGATTTCACTCCTGATATTGACAGATTACGAAAAGAAGTATTTGATCTCATCATTAAATACGACCATGGATTTAATCAGGTTAGCATTAGAGGTCCAAAAGGAAATCCCCAATGGGAGGACAACGAAGAGGCACAGTTGCTCTATGACAAGGGAATTGAGCCATTGGGTACATATGAAGTACCTAAGGCTGATGAACTGTATAATCACGAGGACATCACTGAGTGGCACCCAGGAATAGCCCAAGATTCTTATTTTAAACAGTTAACTCCGTTAATTGAGGAAGCCACAGGCCTAAACATTTCTGCTATCACATTATGTTGGGCACTGCCAGAAAGCCGGCAAATGATGCACATTGACATTGAGCCAATAAGACTTCATATACCAATATTAACTAATAGTGATGTTTGGTTCCTAACTGACAGAGAAGCACACTTTATGGAATACGGCAAGTTGTATCATTTGTTGGCTATTTCAGACCATGCTATACATAACTATGGTCCAACTCCTAGATTACACGTGATATTCTCAACATACCCAAACACAGATATATCAGACAAACTTAAAAAATTAAGCAAGCTTGATACTTTAAAGGAAAACATATTTTCATCCGTAGTCGGTGGCGGCATAGACAATTATTCAGTGAAAAAGTTGAGCAAGATACATGATAGTAAAAAGAATGAAAATCTACAGGCTTTCCACAATAGAGGCCTTCACAGCGGTTGGGCTAAGATACTTAACACCATCATTGAAAGGTTGAAGTAAGGTTGTGACTCACTAAATATTGTACATGGCCAAAATTCAACTACATCGATCAAAAAAAAATCAAGAATGTATAGATGGAGAATATACTCTATACATCCTGAACAAACCGTCAGACATTACTTATGTTGTACCCTTGCTATGGGCTACGACCAAGACATACTACGAGGAACAGGGCAAACACAGAGACAAATGGAAATGGGCAAGTCCTGACATTGACTACTCTGACGTAGAGAAATTAGCCCACGACGTGGTTAATGCCAGACCTACTGCTGTTGCTTTTAGCGTCTATATGTGGAATGAGAAATTCCACATAGAGTTATCACAACGCATAAAACAACTCTATCCGGACTGTATCATACTATGGGGAGGGCCACAGTGTGACATCAACAATAATGAGAATTACTTTAAAGAATATCCACACATAGATGTTGTAGTACCTAGTGACGCATACGGAGAAGTGAGTTTTTGCAACATAATGGACAACATTGCGGACAACGATGGTAAGTTAGATTATGACTCGTTGGCTTATGTATACTATCCCGACGAGAACCGAGACAGGGTGTTTAACGATAGGGGACCAAAAAAGAGAGATTTTGAATGGCCATCTAATCCTTTCCGTGCTCAAGAACATCACATAAAACCTTTCATTGAGAATCTACATGCCCAGGGCAAGGAAGTTAGATTAATGATAGAGACTAGTAGGGGATGTCCATATAAGTGCAGTTTCTGTGATTGGGGAGGAGGAACATTCACAACGACCATTAAGAAACCTATGGGAATCGTATTAGATGAAATGGAGTGGTGTGGTGAAAATCAAGTGGATATGTTAAGCATTACTGATGCTAATTTTGGTATATTTAAGATAGACATAGACTACGCACAGAAGCTGAGTGACGTCAAGAGCAAGTATGACTTTCCCAAATATCTGCACATCAACGGGCCTACCAAGGTCAAGTTACAAAATCTTATGAGTATATATGAGATATTTGCTGATGCTGACTTGATTACACATTATTCAATCAGCATACAGGATATCAATGAAGACATTAAGAAGAACGTTGATAGGATAGATTTTAAATTCAGTGATCAGGTAGAGATGTTCCGCAAGTTGCAGAAGAGAAAACACTTACCTATACATATAGACTATATCTTAGGATTGCCTGGTGCAAGTATTGACACTATGAAGGAAGGAATAACCGAGATAACCAACAATGGATTACAATTTCCAATGCACTATGCCTGGGCAGTGTTACCTGCAACTCCCGCTAATGACATCAAGTACCGTAAACAGTATAAACTCGATACTGTTAAGAACAAGAGCATGAGCATGCTAGGCACCACACAGCCATTAGCTGTTAAGACGGGGGTAGATCCAGATCCAGGACTTTACCTACACAAGAGTGATGATACTGACACCGAATACGTAGTGGGGACATTTTCATATACCAAACAGGATTGGGCTGAAATGGCCATGCTTATGATGTTTACTGTGCAGGTGCAGAACTCCAATACACTAAATCTACTAGGCAACTATCTCTTTAAAGAACACGGCATCATGCACGGTGATTTCTTTGAGCGATGTATGAAAGAAGTGATTAAATTAGATCATTATACACCCATTAGGGATAGGATGCAGGAATACATGACTACAGATGCTCCAGACTTATACATGGATGTCAAAGACGAATTTAACTTCAGGATGAGTCCGGCAATATTCTTTAACTACATGAATCTAACGCACCTAGATGATTTCTTTAACTGCGTGTCTAACGTGCTATCTGATATTATGGATGATAAAATACAAGATCTCATTGAGTTCTCCAAACAACGAATGATTGGCTTTAATCATCAGATAGGCAAAACATTCTCGACGAAATATGATTGGCAACTGTATGAGGAAACTGACCAATTGGAAGAAAACAATCCCACATATCAAGTAAATGACACGGAAGTGTTTACCGGGGGGCAGACTTTTGGAATGGATTGGTTAGATTATGAAGGTATTGATCGCCACAAGGAATTTATATACAAGTTTTGCTACGACTACAGAGCAACAAAGGCATCAAGGAAACTGACCAAACAGATTTAGATCTTAATAGATTTTATCCACCACAACCCAAAACCTAATAAGTAAGTACAACAACTAATCACTAGGAAATACCCAATGTTTAACGCAACAAAATTAAAACTATACTATGACTATGCTCTCAATACTGTTAAAGATGAGGGAGAAGATCCAGTATTAGAAAGAATTACTGAGCAAGTGATTGAAAATTTTATAGTTCCGTTGAAACTTAAGAAAAATTCAAAAATCTTAGATATTGGATCCGGAGTTGGATATTTCAGTGATCATATGAAAAAGTTAGGATATAATGATATCACAAGTACTTCAATGACTGAAGGTGACAAAAGTGCTTTAAAAGCAAAAGGCCACAAGTATATTAGCACTGATATTAATTTTATTAAACAACCAGATGCCTCATACGATTTTATTTTTTGTAGACACGCACTTGAACATAGTCCTTTTCCTTACTTTGCTTTGTTAGAGTATAATAGACTGCTTAAGAAAAAAGGACAAATATATGTAGAAATGCCTCAGCCAGTGGGACCTAGAGGAGCTGAAACTTGGCCGCAACACTATTCAGTACTAGGAGAAGTAGCACTACAAAGTCTTATTTCTAGAGCAGGTTTTAGTATAGAATGGTATCGAAACGCACAAATTCCTATTACTAATAACGAAACAAAGAAAACAGCACAAGAAACATATAATTGTGTATTAGCAAATAAAATAGGCAACATCGACGTTAAATAAGTGTATGGATATCAATGATTTAAAAAAACTAGCAGGAGTTACTGATCAACACGGTAATTCAATGGGCGAAAACATAAGCCACACAGCATCTGAAAAGTCTAGCTATCAGAAAAAACATAACATTCAGCCAGGCACAGAAGAGTGGTTTAAGTTATGGTTTGCCCAACCTCGCCTAACAGGTGAGAATCCAATGCCCAAGGACAAGTAAATGGCTAACAAGTCACTAGACGGCGTATTAATTAAGAAAGCCCACAAAAAAACAGTATACACACAGGAACAAGTAAACGAGTTTGCATTATGTGCTGACCCTGTAACGGGGCCAATATATTTTATGCAGAACTTTTTCCATATACAACATCCTACTCGCGGTGGTATTAAATACGAACCGTTTGAATATCAAGAACGTCTAATAGATACCTATCATAACTATCGTTATTCAATATCAATGATGCCCAGGCAGACGGGTAAATCAACAACAGCCGCAGGTTACTTGCTATGGTACGCTATGTTTGTACCTGATAGCACAGTACTAGTTGCCGCACACAAGTACGCAGGCGCTCAGGAGATTATGCAACGAGTTAGATATGCCTACGAAGCATGTCCAGATCATATTAGAGCAGGTGCTGTTAGTTATAATAAAGGTAGTATAGAATTCGACAACGGCAGTCGTATAGTAGCACAAACAACAACTGAAAACACTGGACGAGGTATGTCAATATCAATGTTATACTGTGATGAGTTCGCGTTTGTTAGACCTACTATTGCTCGAGAGTTTTGGACTTCAATATCACCTACACTAGCAACAGGTGGTAAAGCAATTATTACATCAACTCCAAACTCAGATGAAGATCAATTTGCACTATTATGGAAAGGTGCAAACAAGTGTGAAGATGAACATGGTAACGAAACAAAACTAGGAGTCAATGGATTTAAAGCATTTCGATCATACTGGAAAGAACATCCTGACAGGGATGACACGTGGGCAGAAGAAGAACGTGCTAAACTAGGCGACGAACGATTTAGGCGTGAAATGGATTGTGAATTTATTATCAACGATGAAACACTGATTGCTCCAATACACTTAATGGAAATGCAAGGCGAGGAGCCAGGCAAAAAAACAGGACAAGTTCGTTGGTTTGGTGACATAACTCCTAATCACTTATATGTTGTAGCCTGGGATCCAAGTTTAGGAACAGGTGGTGATTATGCCGCAATGGAAATATTCGATGCCAATACAATGACACAGGTAGCAGAGTGGAAACATAATAAAACCACAATACCTGAACAAGTTAGAATCTTTGCTGATATAATTAAAGCGTTAGAAAGTCAGGTAGGTGAAAGAAATAATATATATTATTCTGTAGAGAACAATACTATAGGTGAAGCCGCTTTGATATCTATTGCTGACTACGGTGAAGATAGTGTCAAAGGTGTATTTTTAAGTGAAGACAAGAAGGCAGGAGTTGGAAGACGATATCGTAAAGGCTTTAACACAACAAACAAAAATAAAATAGCGTCTTGTAGTAAATTTAAAACACTAATTGAACAAAAAAGATTAACAGTTAAATCAAAAGCATTGATCAGTGAACTTAAAAATTTTGTAGCACATGGTACTAGCTATGCGGCCAAACCTGGCGAGCACGACGATCTAGTTATGGCTACAATCCTAGCAGTCAGAATGCTACAACAGATACAAAATTATCATAAAAGTATAGGTCAAACAATGACAGACCACAGCGATAATCGAATTGACCCGATGCCGTTTATAATGTTTTAGATAAATATTGCTATGATATCAAAAACAGACATTAATCAAAATTTATTTAATCTACTAGCAACCAAAAACTTTGACTTAGTTACCAGAGATAATAAAGGTAAAGAAACAGCTGAACCTAAAGAAGCTGAACTGTTCAGCTTTGACTATGTAGTAGATGATCATAACTATGGTACTGTTGTGATTACTGTTACTCCGGAAGGTAACTTAGAAGTATTTTATAGTGATGCATTAGGCAAAGGTATGGAACTAGATCACAAAAGTGAATGGTATGATTTTCTCTACCAGCTGAGACATTTTTCTAGACGTAACATGTTAGGATTTGAATTAAAGAACATGAACAAATTAAAGTACGCAATGAAAACAAGAAGTCAAGTTGAAGAATCAAAATACTATGGTTATAAGAAAACATCATATACCAAACCAACAAAAGAAGCAAAACTTAAAATAGTACACTCAAAACCAATTGATGAAGAACAAGGTGATAAACGATATAGAAATATATCTTCTTTATACATTGAGAATGCAGATGGTGAACGTTTTAAACTACCTTTTACAAAATTATTTGCTGGTCGTGCTATGGCTAGACACGTAAGCGAAGGTGGAACTCCACATGATCAATTTGGACAACACATCTGTGAACTAGTGTCAGACATAGGAGTATTAGGTAATTTTGTAAGAGCAAGTAGAGGCAAAGAATTTACAGATACAGCTACAACAGCAATGAGAGAAGCCGGTGTTAGACATTATGCTGATCTTAAAAAGAAAGTTAAACGTATGATTGGTAAACGTGGATACCGTGAACAGTTTGATCAGTTTGATCCTAGTTTAGGCAATGTACATGAAGAAATTACAGATCAGTTACGTGATATGTTTACAGAGACACTATTAGATACTAGAATAGAAGAAGCTATTCCGGTATTAAATAAATTAGAGGCGAGGAACTCAGTTATGAAAGAAATTAATGAATTTAGCAATTGGGCAGATGAAACAACTGCACTAGATTTAGGAGAAGGGTTTGATCCAGAAGAATTTGAAGGTAAAGTTACTGTTCCAGGTCCAGGTGGTATCCCAACAGATATTACGTATACTGCTAAAGTAGACAACGAACAAAACACAGTACATGTAACTAAGTGTTCAAACGATCAATATGCTGATGAATGTCAAGCAGATGCTGAAGCAGAGTGGGACGCAAGAGACGCTGACGTACCAATGGAAGCCGTCGATGACTATGACGCACAAGCAGATCAAGATGCTATGGACTACGAGAATGATATTAATTTGGGCGACAACGATGATGCAGATGAGAATAGAGAGGCAGTACACGATGCTATTCTTCGACGTTTTCAAGACAATCTAGATCTAGTTATTAAAGTAGGTGGACCACAAGAAACAATGGATGCGATTAGGGGCTATGTTGACAGCGAAGATTGGAGTGATCTAGTAGAGATAGGAACCAGTGACGTAAGTGCTTGGGTCAACAACATTGTTAAAGATAACACAGTAACTGAAGGTAAAATGAAAGAATTATCTATGGACATAGAAGCACTATCAGACAAAGAGTTTGAAGAAAAATATCAAACTAAAAAGTCTGACTGGCGCGAAGTTAAAACACCTGGACTAAGACAAGATCCAAACACACCAGCATATATTGGTAAAATGAAAACATTTGCAGGCGACTTAGCCGCAGAGGACACAAAAATGAACGAAGGTACATTTACACAAGAAGAAATACAAAAAGCTATTAGAATAGCAATGCACATGAAAGGCGACATGACAGACGCAACAGATGCTATTGATGCTATACACCCAGGATTAACTAAACATCCAGAAGTTGAAGATGCTCTTAAACAAGCTAACGAAGGAAAAAATATGGAAGTATATGAAGGCCCTACTAGAAAAGACTTTCAAATGGTAGCTGACTTACTTAAAGATAATCCAAATATGGACGACCGTAAAGCTAAAGCAAAAGAATACTGTGATAAGTTTGCGAAAATGAATCCACGTTTTGACAAAGAAAGATTTTTAAAAGCTTGTGGCGTAACTGAAGCCATTGAAGAAGATGACTTTGACGAAGGAAATGAATTCTCAGGTGCGTTGGCTCAAGCTAAAAAAGATGGCAAACAAGAATTTGAAGTAGATGGTAAGCGTTATGAAGTAAAAGAAGATGAATTAAAAGCAATACTTAGGTTGGCTAGATAGTTCCTTAAAAAAGAACTGTAAGGGAAGAGCATACTGTATATAAGTTATGCTCTTTTTTTACGACTTTGGTAAAATATACCAATATAATGGTTGTAAAGCTAAATAAAGTATCATATAATGTAACTGTTGTATGATTTATACACATTTAAAACTAAACATTATGGCACATATAGGAGAAGTACAATGGCATCATTAGCAGAAATTAGAGCAAAACTCACACAAGCAGAAGCAAGAACATCAAACAATTCACAAGGTGGCGGCGATAACGCTATCTATCCACACTGGAATATTCAAGAAGGTGCGACATCTACTTTAAGATTTTTACCAGATGGCGAACCAAACAACTCATTCTTTTGGGTTGAACGTAACATGATTCGTTTACCATTTAACGGCATTAAAGGCGAAATGGACAATAAACAATTTCAAGTACAGATTCCTTGTATTGAAATGTGGGGTGAGTCGTGTCCAATTCTAGCAGAAGTTAGAACTTGGTTTAAAGATCCAGCATTAGAAGAAATGGGTCGTAAGTATTGGAAGAAACGTTCATACTTATTCCAAGGCTTTGTAAGAGAGAATCCGTTATCAGATGATCAAACACCAGAAAATCCAATCCGTAGATTTGTTATGAGTCCACAGATTTTCAATATTATTAAAACAGCATTAATGGATCCAGAGATGGAAGAACTACCTACAGATCCAATGCGTGGTATTGACTTCCGTGTTGTTAAAACACAGAAAGGTGGTTATGCTGATTACACAACATCAACTTGGGCACGTAAAGAAACTGCGTTAACAGAAGCAGAACAAGCGGCTATTGATAAACATGGCTTATATAACTTAAATGATTTTCTTCCTAAGAAACCTAGCGAAGTTGAACTTAAAGTTATGAAAGAAATGTTTGAAGCATCAGTAGACGGTAGACCGTATGACGCAGAGAAATTTGGTGCTTATTACAGACCATATGGCATGCAAGCGCCAGCAGGGTCAACTCCAGCACCAGCAACAGCGGCTCCAAAAGCAGACACTTTTGAACAAGCGGCACCTACAGTTGTAGCAGACGCAACACCTGCTCCAGCAGTAGAAGCTCCAAAAGTAGAACCTGTAGCTGAAACAGCACCTGCGGCTACTCCAGCACCGGCTGAAGCGGCACCAGCAGAGTCAGGATCAAAAGCAGAAGATATACTTGCTATGATTCGTTCAAGACAGTCGTCTTAATAGACTATTAGATTATCAGGCAGTGGCAACACTGCCTTGATGTCTTAATCTTTTGGCAACAATATATAAATTTATATGTTGACAGCAACAACACTACATAGTATAATAAGAACAAAATAGCAAGGAGAACACAATGGCTAAACCATTCGACGCAAGTAAGTTTAGAAAAAGTATTACTAAAAGCATTCCTGGAATGAGTTTAGGATTTAACGATCCAACAGATTGGGTATCAACAGGTAACTTTGCACTAAACTATTTAATATCCGGTGACTTTAACAAAGGTATACCACTAGGCAAAGTAACAGTGTTTGCTGGTGAATCAGGAGCAGGTAAGAGTTACATCTGTTCAGGCAACATTGTTAAAAACGCACAAGAACAAGGCATATATGTTATCTTAGTTGATAGCGAAAACGCACTTGATGAAAGTTGGTTACACGCATTAGGTGTAGATACATCAGATGACAAACTACTTAAACTTAACATGGCAATGATTGATGACGTAGCTAAAACTATTTCAGAATTTGTAAAAGAATATAGAGAAATGCCTGAAGAAGCAAGACCTAAAGTATTGTTTGTTATTGACTCGTTAGGTATGTTATTAACACCAACCGATGTTAATCAGTTTGAAGCAGGTGATATGAAAGGTGATATGGGTCGTAAACCTAAGGCACTAACAGCACTTGTTAGAAACACAGTTAACATGATTGGTGCGTTAAACATAGGTATTGTAGCAACCAATCACACATACGCATCACAAGACATGTTTGATCCAGATGATAAGATATCAGGTGGTCAAGGGTTTATTTACGCATCAAGTATTGTTGTTGCTATGAAGAAACTTAAACTAAAAGAAGATGAAGCTGGTAACAAGATATCAGATGTTAAAGGTATTAGAGCTGGTTGTAAAGTAATGAAAACACGTTACGCTAAACCGTTTGAAGGTGTACAAGTTAAGATTCCTTATTCAACAGGAATGAGTCCATACTCAGGTTTAGTTGATATGGCTGAAAAAGCTGGATTACTTAAAAAAGACGGTAACAGATTGCGTTATGGCGAGCCAGACAGTGCTAATGAAATCAAACAGTTCCGTAAAGCATGGGAACTTAACACTGACGGTTGCTTAGATAAGATTATGGCAAGCTACGGAAAGATAGCAGAAGAGATAAGTATTGAAGACGTAGAAGCTATGGAAGATACTGCTGTTGAACAGCAAGCACCTGTAGTAGAAGAAACTGTAGAAGGAAAATAATAAATGGCAGACACATTAATATCAGCATCTGAGGTATGGCTAGCAGTTAAAGATCATCTTAACGATGAAAAACAAGCCGCAATTGATGTTGTTAATGCACTAATTGATAACCAAGGGCATAACGCAGACGAAATATTAGACAGCGATATTGGCCAAGATAAGAGTATTAAATCAGCGTTATCAGCATATGTTGTTGAAGAAGAAGAAGATGACGGGTTAGATACCTGGGGCGATGAAGTTGATGACGGTGGTTACGAAGACGATGAGGACGACAACTATTAATGTGGTATAACAAAGTAGTTGATAACATTGGAAACTTACCTGACTTTATAATGTACTATCGTAACCAGTTAGAAAGTGCAAAAAAAGATGTCAGTATCTACGGATACGTAGAAAAGAATCTGTCAGATTTACCAGGCATTACTGAACATCGATTCCACCAACTACAAGAAATAGAAGCAGTGCTTAATTATCTTAATATACAACTACGTAAAATCAGACGTAAGCACTTTCAAAAGTATCTAGAAGCATATCAAAGAGCATTGACGTCACGTGATGCAGAAAAGTATGTAGATGGTGAAGACGAAGTTATTGAATATGAAACATTAATTAATGACATTGCTCTACTTAGAAACCAATGGTTAGGTATAATGAAAGGACTCGAAAGTAAAAACTTTATGTTAGGGCATGTAGTTAGATTAAGGGCAAGTGGCATGGAGGATATACAACTATAATGTTTGTTGAAGATCAAACAAGTCACAAACATTCTCGAGAAGTGTTAGATACTATTGAGACGTTCTATGAGTTTATGATATCTGTTAATACCGTTTGTGATATGGGAGGTGGATCAGGTCTAGACGCAGAATGGTGGGTAACTAGAGAAACTGATCCTGAGATTGAATCAACTGGAAAACCTAAACCTTATAATATTAAAGCAACAGTAATTGACCAAATTGATAAACTTTCTGTATCACATAAAAATCTAACATACTTAAAAGCAGATATGGAAAACACAGGGTTACCGTCAGATTCGTTTGACGTTATAACTTCACATGATTCATTTCAGTATTGTCTTAATCCAATAAACACTTTAAAACATTGGTGGGAATTAACAAATACCAATGGAATGTTACTTCTACAGATACCACAAACTACAAATATCAAATATAATCGACACGATATATCAAGTCCAAATAATGAATACCATCACTATACCTTAGTTAATCTTATTCATATGCTAGCAGTCAACGGTTGGGATTGTAAGAGCGGATTGTTTTTTAAAGGACTACGAGATCCCTGGATAAAAGCTATGGTCTATAAAGGTGAAGTAGAGCCTCAAGATCCTCATACTACTAGCTGGAGAGATCTAGCTGAACTTAACTTACTACCAGACTCAGCAGTACACAGTATTGATCGTTGGGGACATGTTAAACAACAAGATCTCGTACTACCATGGTTTGCTGGGCATCTTGAAACATATTCTACACACTGAATAAACTACGCAGATAAATACCTGCATGAGCAAACAAGATACAATACCAGTATACATTGGGTATGACCCTAGAGAAGCCATAGCATTCCATACCTGTGTTAATTCAATAATTAGACATGCTACACAACCAGTAAGCATACATCCGTTAGCACTTAACTTATTGTCAGGATATGAGGAAACACACACTGACGGGTCTAATCATTTTATATATTCACGCTTTCTAGTGCCACATATGGCAGGGTACACAGGACGAGCAATTTATATTGACGGTGATATGATAGTTAAAGATGATATAGCAAAGTTATGGAACGAAACAAAAAACTTTTCGAGCTGGGACGTTGCTGTTGTTAAGCACGACTACAAAACAAAGATGCCTGTCAAATATTTAGGCAGTAAAAATGAAGACTATCCAAGAAAGAATTGGTCTAGTGTGATGATTTTTAATTGTGCTATGATGCCATGTAAACGGTTAACACCTGACTATATACAAGAATCAATTGGATCTCATCTACATAGATTTGAATGGACACAAGATGATCGTATAGCAGAACTGCCTCAAGAATGGAATTGGCTGGCCGCAGAATATGATGATAACCCTGATGCTAAATTAGTACATTATACTTTGGGTACTCCTTGTTTCCATGAGTTCTCTAACACTGGCATGGCCAATGATTGGCACCAAGAAAGGCTGTTTACTGAATACTGTCAACAAAGGATTGATCTACTAGATGATAACAGCAAATGATATACTTTGTCTAGATAGAAAAGAAAAAAAGCAACTTCCTAAAAATCACCTCAAGTTATTAAACACTTCTATCTTTAATTTTACAAAAGGATGTAATGGAGTTGCTGTCAGCTTAGAAGAAGCACGGACTTATCCTGACAACACCTGGGTAATATACGGCGCCGGAATGATAAAAGCTGTAAAGGATTGTTGGGCAAACAATACATCATTCTTTTATATTGATAATCAATACTTAGGTAATATGAGAAGCAAGAAGCAATGGCATCGTATTGTAAAAGATCATGTGCATGATATTCGACCTATTATAGAAAGACCTAGAGATAGACTAGAACAGGTGATAAAATATATTCAATGGGCTCAATTAAAACGCCCAGAGCTAAATCCTACCCTATTAGATCCTAAACCTTTTACTTCAGGACGTAATATTCTAATAGCACCACCTAGCCCTAAAAGTTTTACTTTATGGAACATTGATCAACAACAATGGATTGATCAAACAGTAGCAGAAATAAAAAAATATACAGATCGACCAATTAAAGTTAGACTAAAGAGACCTAGAGATGACCGTTTTATACAGAATACTTTAGAAGATGATCTTAAAGACAGCCATTGCCTAGTAACATACAACTCAGTAGCCGCCTGTGAAGCAATAATTAACGGTACACCAGCATTTACTTTAGGGCCTAATGCGGCTCAACAATTAGCAAAACATGATCTCAGTGAAATAGAAAATCCTTACATACCATCAGACGATGAACGAGAAGCTTGGTTGCGTCATTTAAGTTATAGTCAATTTACTCGTACAGAAATGAATAACGGTACAGCCTGGGGAATACTCAATGGCTAATTATACTATTATCAATGACGAAGAATTATGTGATTTTCTCGTTGATCTAATCATAATAAAGTATTATCTCAAAAGTTTGAATTGGCATTTTGTTAGTAAAATATATTCCAATCACTATAACAAATCAGACCTTGTTACAGGTGAGAAAGATAAGGATAGAATTTATAAAGCCGCCTGGGCAGATCTAAATAGACTACGAGATACTATTAATATTGAAAAGAAAACTATTAAGAAACTAAGACATAAACGTCGATTAAGTAATATTTTACTTGAACAGTTTGAAGACATATGTGTATCTATTGGAGGCAACTGTGCTAGAGGAAAACGTTTGTTGTTAGCACGTTATTTAGATTTACAGTCAGACAACTATATGAAAAGATTGTCTAACGGTGTATACGAAAAAACTTCTTATAGAACAGTGGACAGTTATTCGCAAACTCAGTCAGATTGCTTAATTAGAAATATACTTAATAATGAACAACTATTACGCGATAAAATAAAAAATAAATTTCCTTTTTGGTTTGTTGACAGCGGATATACTAATTTTATTCACTCTAAAAGCAGAAAAGGGTTTCATCGACTTTGCCGTAACGATATTCATGCCGACAAACCAAAGCATGTTTTTCCTATGGATCGACTATTAAACATAATAGTAAATTCAAGATTGAGAACTGAGGGATTTTTATTTCCAAAACATTGGAGAACTACTGGTAACACAGTATTAATAATACCGCCAAGCTTGCATGTATGTAAAATTTATGGGTTAGATCAACAGGCCTGGGTCAAAGAACAGAAGGAAAAGTTAAAAAAAGTAACAGATAAAAAAATAAAAATTAGAAAAAAACAAGGCACAAGAAAAACTCGCACAACGTTGTATCAAGACTTATTAAAAGACGAGTCTATATATTGCGTGGTTGGGTATAATTCAAATGCACTTACTGAAGCTGTATGGGCTGGAGTCCCTGTAATTACATTAGGAAAACACATAACACTGCCAGTCAGTAGAAACAGTATAGAACAGATTAATAATCTATATAGAGATGATGTAAGTCAATGGCTATGTTATTTAAGTTATAGCCAATTTACTTCTGAAGAAATGTTTAACGGTATTGCTAAAAAGATTATGGAGACGTGGCATGTATGACGTAGTTGTTTATCTTTCTAGTTTGCCTCGTATATCAGACCATGATCGCAAAGCACAAATATTAAAAGCATTTGCTGAAGGTGCACAACGTGCAGGTGCTCGAGTCTTTGTACAAACCAAATATGAGGTTATTCCAGCACGACTAGGAGTATTCATTGGTTGGGTTGGTCAAACATTTTCTGGACCTCACATCCATTTACGTAAAGCTGTAATTGACTGGGCACGTGACAATAAACAGCATTGCATGCCTATAGATGGCAGTTGTTTTAAATTTGCAGATCCAAAGAGTATGTATGTCCGATATAGTCTAGATGGTGTATTTTATAATGAACATGAATATGCTAATAAAGGTAGCATCAATACCAAATGGAATCAATTAAGATACGATCTGCGTATGCCAGGAATGAAGCCTTGGAGAGAAAATGGAACAGGCAGTCATATTTTAATTTGTCTACAGCGAGACGGAGGCTGGAATATGAAGGGTACTGATTTGGATCAATGGCTAGCTAACACAGTTACTCAAATAAGAAAAGTTACTGATAAGCCTATATTAATAAGACCTCATCCTAAGCGTAAGTATAATCTTAAAGGTTATTTAAAACAAAATAATATATATGAAAGTGTACCTGACAGTACATTAGAACAAGATATTGAAGGTGCTCACGCCGCGGTGTTTTATAATTCATCTAGTTCAGTTGCGGCAATATTAAAGGGAGTTCCGGTATTTGTACAAGATCAAGATGCTGTAACTTGGGACGTGGCCAATCACGATATTAAAAATATTTTAAATCCTGTTTATCCTGAACGTAGTCAATGGTTATATGATTTAGCTAGCTGTCATTGGTGTGACAAAGAACTAAGAAAAGGTTTTGTGTGGAAACACTTTGAGCCTTACTTAAAATCCTAAAATAACGTCGTTGCGTACACGACTAAGCTCTCGAGCTCCCCAACTTTTTAATAGTTCAACACTTTCGTACTGAGTATCTTCAGTGATGCCTGTGTCTTTGTGTAGTTTCTGCTCAACAACCATAACAGGTTTATATTCTTTAATTGTTTGTTCGGCGCCTAATAGAATATTATATTCATATCCTTCGCAATCTATTTTAATGTAATCAATTTTTTGAAATTCTAAACTATCTAATCGATACATATGGATTTGACCATTACCCATAGTGTCAGTATTGACATGACTGTGTCCTGTGTTGTCTGGTGTGATTACCATATCTATTGTTGTGTTTTCGTTGCCCAAAGCATAGTCTCTTATAGCAACTTGAGACATATCAACATTCTCTCGAAGACATTCTCTAAAGTCAGCCACTGGTTCAAATGCTATAACACGCTGAAACTGTTTAGCCATATCTCTAGTCCATAGCCCTATATTGGCGCCTATATCCAACGCTAGACCTTTGTGTTGCACAAACTGAAAGCTCTTGCGTCTAACGGGTTCTTGATAAACAGGTTCTCCGCCTTTACGTATATTTTTATCCAACATATAAGCAAAATGTGTGTCATAGTCTGGAAATGTCCATCCATGTTTTTTATACATTATTTTGTTTCCTTTATATTAGACCAATAAGGATGATCGATGAACGTGCCTTGATCTCTTTTATTACTGTGTCCTAAATCTTTACGTTTACCTTTGACATGATCAAGATATAGACCAAGAGCACTGTTAATAAACGGATGCCCAGCAAAGCCTTTCGTGTCTGGATTAGGATTTAAGTTGAAAAACTTATTCTCAGATTTAGTTCTATATTGTTTCCATACTGTAGACCAAACATAGCTGTCGTGATATTCAGGTAAATCAAACAGTTTATCTTCTGTATACAATGACACAAACTCTCTTATAAACATTCTTGAGTTAGGGTGTCTAAGATTGTATCCAACCCACCCGCATTCAGGATGATATTTGTCACCACGCCCGAGATATGTAATCATTGCGTCTCCAGGTGATATGCTTGGAACAAAGTGAACGGGGATATCAGTATGAGTAAGTGTATCAGCATCACACCATATCAGCCAATCAGTATCTATAGTTTTCTCTGCTAATCCTGTAGCAAATACTTTGTAACAAAAACGCACAGCGTCCCACTTAAACTGTTTACGTGGATCCTGTGAAGCATCACGTCCGTGTGCTTTAGGATTGTTTCTATGTCTTTCAACAAAGTCTCTACATTCTTTGCTTTCTTTAAGTAGATCAACTACCTGAACATTTGACTTAGTTGTTTTAGGTGTACAGTTTTCAGCATAAACAACAAGATCAATCTCTGCTGGCCAATGTTTTTCAAAGGTGTCTATCATTCTCTGACCGTACTGTTCCATTCCTTCTTTATGGAATGTAGTGATTAAAGTATATTTCACTTTTTGTCCTTGTGTTTATATAAATGGATACATACTATTATATTAGCATATATTTATTCAATGAAAAAACTGACCTATTTTTCTAAGCACACATCATTAAATTCAAAGCCAGTTATGTCTGCCTTTTTATCTAGTGCTAAGAAGCATTATCAAGTGGTAGAAAATGATATGAACGCAGATATTGCGGTCATATGGAGTTGTCTATGGGCAGGACGTATGGCTCCTAATAAAGAAATATATGAACATTTTCGTAGACAAAATAAACCTGTAATAATAATTGAAGTTGGTGCCTTAAGAAGAAACACAACCTGGAAGATTTCATTAAACAATATTACAACTGAGGGCTATTATGGCCATACTGAAAATTTAGATTGGGATAGACCTAATAAGTTAGGTATTAGCCTCAATGAGAACACAAACAATAACGGTAAAATATTAATTGCGGCACAACATCATAAAAGTTTACAGTTACAGCATTTAGAATCACAAGAACTATGGATTGAACAGCAAGTAACAATGATACAATCTCAAACAGATAGAGAAATCGTTGTACGCAGTCACCCTAGATCTCCATTACAAATGCCTAGTGAAATGCCTCGTAAAATTACAGGAACATATGATGACTTTGATTTTAACACTAATTACTATTGCGTTGTAAATTACTCGAGTGGTCCAGCAATACAGGCCGCAATATCAGGAACACCAATTATAACTAGTGAACTAAGTTTGGCGTACTCTATAAGTAACAGTATTAATAACATAGAACTAGTTAATAATCTTGCTACAGAGCAATGGTTAGCAGAGATAACGCACACCGAATACCTCATTGAGGAAATTGAACAAGGACTGTGGATAGAAAGATTGGAATCACAATTATGAAACAGGTAGATGACTATATGGAAGATGGTATAGACTGCGGATGTGTGCTTCATGGAGAATACTATACTTTAGACTATGCTAAGAAATTAGAAGCTGGGTTACGTAGGAACTTTAGTTGTCCTATACGTTTTCATATATGGACTGAAAAGGCTAGAGAGGTACCTAAACATTGGCATAAACACAGTCTTAAAGATCTAGGAGTTAAAGGGCCCAAGAAGTCATGGTGGTACAAAACACAGATATTTAGAAACAAGGACTTTCAGGGCAGATTGTTTTATTTTGATCTAGATATTATAATTTCAGGTAACTTAGATTGGATGTTAAGATTGAGTAGTGAAAAGTTTTGGGCAGTTAGAGATTTTCGCTATCTTTGGAAGAAAAACAAATGGACAATAAATAGCAGTGTAATGGTATTTGACACTAACAAGTACGCTGACCTTTGGAAAAAGTTTAAGCGTAACCATCATGCTATTATGACACAATATAATGGTGATCAAGATTACATAGATATAGAAGTGCCTAATGATAACAAACGATGGTTTGATCAAAACTTTGTAAAAAGTTATAGATGGGAAGTTATGGATGGTGGGATAGATTTTACCTATCGTACATATCCTAACAAAGGAAAAGACAGAAGTCATATTTTTAAAGATTTGAGTATAATAGTATTCCATGGAGTGCCTAATCCACATGAGATTGATGATAAAGAAGTACTAAGGCATTGGAAACTAGATAAATAAACGTAACAAACGGAGAACATAGCACATGGCTAATAGAACATTTAAGGTTTACGGACAAGCATACGCTGAATCAGGCGATGTAACAGCAGTATTGACTGTAGGCGGAGTAGAAGTATTTAACGGAACAGTTAATGACTCTACAACAAACAGAAACGGAAACCCACCAGACACAAGTAACTTGCTTTTCACATATGAATTAGATGAAGCAACAACAGGCAACTTATCATACTCACTAACAGCTACAGGTGGAGAACTTTGTCTAGGTAGAACACACTATAACGGTGTTCCAGGAATGACAATACCTCGATCTTGGTTTGACGCTAATGTAGCAGACAAAAACAATGTATCAGCAGAGGCTCAAACATATATAGCAAACACCATAGGCGAATCAGCTCTAGGTAGTGACATATATAACGCATTCATAGCAGGCACACTTACAAATCCAACAGATGAGCAAGATGCGGCAGTAATGTTGTCAGCAAACACTATTACTGATTTTACAGTATACGGAGAGGATAATGACGCAAGAACTAATGCTCAAATCGACGGTGTGGACTTAGAAGGTTGGGATGACGCTGAAGTAGCCATGCTAAATTGGCCAATTATTGATGATGGTGAAACATTTACTTGTACATGGAATTTAGATCCAACAACATCAGCATAATAGTGTTATAAAAACAATTAGCCAAAAATTAAAAACCCTGCATTTAGTGGGGTTTTTTATTGACTAATAAATCAAAAGATTGTATAATAATAGCATGACAGTAAAATATAACTTAGAAAATGTTAATCCAGATTTATACGACGAGCTAGACGACCTTGCTATGGAGACAGTAGGGTTCCTTGAAAAACAACTAGCAGAAAAGATGGTAGCAGTAGATGATGCTACACTAGAAGAGTTATATGACAATATTAGAGTAAAAATAATCAATTCAGTGCTTGACCAATAAATCCAAAACTGCTATAATGTTTTTAAGTTAGAAATTAATCATTTACGGGGGTAGATAACATGGTAGCTAAGGCAATTAAATTCACAAAAGAAACAGACGATCAAATTATTGAACGTATCAGTAAGCGTTTTAATATTCTTGATCAGATGACTAAAGCCTGCATCAACGGTGATGTAAGAGCTATGATCGTAGTAGGCCCTCCGGGTGTAGGTAAGTCATACGGTGTTGAACAACAGCTTGACAAGGCTAATGTATTCACTGAACTAAGTTCAATACCTAAAACATTTGATGTGGTGAAAGGTGCTATGTCAGCTATTGGACTATACACTAAACTATTCAACTACAAAGAAAAAGACAATGTTATAGTATTTGATGATTGTGATTCAGTGCTACAAGATGAGCTGTCGTTGAATATATTAAAGGCCGCACTTGATAGTAAGAAGACTCGTAAAATATGTTGGAACACTGATTCATATAAGTTACGTAATGAAGGTGTACCTGATGAGTTTGAGTTTAAAGGTTCAGCAATCTTTATTACTAACATCAAGTTTGACAATATTAGAAGTAAAAAACTTAAAGATCATTTAGAAGCTGTGCAGTCAAGATGTCACTACTTAGATCTTACACTTGACACTGTGCGTGATAAATTATTACGTATCAAACAGATTGCTGGCACAGGTGCTCTGTTTCAAGACTATGATTTCTCAGGACACGAAGTTGACGAAATGTTAAACTTTATGACTGATAACCAAGATAACTTAAATGAACTAAGCCTGCGTATGGCACTTAAAATAGGCGACCTTAGAAAAGTTTCACCAGTTAGTTGGCGTGAAATGGCTGAGGTTACTTGTATGAAACGCAGATAGTTCTTTTTGTTATTCATAAAAGGGTGTTGTTGGTTGACACCCTTTCTCCTTTTAGTATATACTACATATTATGAAACAAGCATTATTACATATTAAAGATGAAGTCAACGTAAAAATTGAAGGACTTGATTTAGATGTTCGCAAAAAATTAGTGGACATGTTTAAATTTGAGATTCCAGGTGCTCGCTATATGCCCGCAGTTAGATTAGGCAGATGGGACGGCAAAGTAGGTTACTTTCAATTAGGTGGCAGTACATATATCAATCTACTAGATCAAATACTACCAGTCCTTGAACAATATAACTATGACGTTGATCTTGAAGACTATCGAGACTATGAAAGACAGTTTGAATTTACTCAGGTTACCGAAGATACATATAGTCATTTAACCTGGCCTGAAGGACATCCAATAGCAGGCGAACCAATTGTATTAAGAGATTATCAGGTTGAACTTATAAACAAGTTTTTAGCTAATCCACAATGCCTTCAAGAAATAGCAACAGGCGCAGGCAAAACGTTGATCACAGCTTCATTGAGTTCTTGTTGTGAGCCACATGGAAGAACTATTGTTATAGTACCAAATAAAAGTTTAGTTACACAAACAGAAGCTGACTATCTCAATATGGGATTAGACGTGGGCGTTTACTTTGGAGATAGAAAAGAGTTCGGACGTACACATACTATATGTACTTGGCAAAGTCTTAATATCCTACTCAAAGGATCAAGAAACCAATCAGTGGACATAACAATAGATGAGTTTATTCAAGATGTTGTCTGTGTTATGGTTGACGAAGTACACATGGCCAAAGCAGACGCATTAAAAACTTTGTTAACAGGAGTTATGAGTCAAATACCTATACGTTGGGGACTAACAGGAACTATACCCAAAGAAGAATATGAACGTATGAGTCTTAAATGTAGTATAGGTGATGTGATAGGAAAGTTATCAGCTAATGAATTACAGCAAGAAGGAGTGCTGGCTAACTGTCATGTAAATATTGCTCAACTAGTTGACCATGCAGAATATAACGGATATCAAGAAGAATTGAAATATTTGTTAGGTAACGAGGATCGATTAGAATATATAAGCAAGTTAATTACTAAAATTAAAGCTAGTGGTAATACGTTAGTGTTGGTAGATAGAATAGCACCAGGTAAGATGCTTGAGGAATTGATTCCAAATTCGGTGTTTGTATCAGGAGCAACTAAAGCACAAGCAAGGAAAGACGAATATGACGAAATTGCAACTATGGACGGTAAGGTTATTATTGCTACTTACGGTGTGGCCGCTGTGGGCATTAATATACCTAGAATTTTCAACCTCATCCTCATCGAACCTGGCAAGAGCTTCGTCAGAGTTATCCAGTCGATCGGTAGAGGTATCAGAAAAGCAGAAGATAAAGATTTTGTTCAAATCTGGGATATAACATCTACCTGCAAATTTGCTAAAAGACATTTAACAACACGCAAGAAGTTTTACAGAGAAGCCAACTATCCATTTGAAGTTGATAAAATAGAATGGAAATAACTGTTGACAGACACAACTCAGTCACTTATAATAAGGGTAATATGCAAATACTTACATTAGATAATACAAGATACGATCTAGACACACTGCCAGATGAAATAGAAGATATGCGTTTTAGCATATTAGATAATAGAGATCCAACTGATCCTGATTATCATTGGATTCCGTTGATCTTTCTAGAAAGTTTTAATTCACCAGCACTGGTCTTAAAGATAGGCGAACACACTATTAAAATGCCTGTAGATTGGCAAATATTAATTGGCGAACCTGATGTGGGTGATTTAGAAGTACTACCATTGACATCAATCAATGACAGAGGATTTAGAGCATTTCAGTTTAATAGTTTAACTGACTTTCGTCCTAGTTTCTTAGACATCGAGATAGTTGACGTTTATCAAGATGTGTCGTGGTACAGTCCCAAATTAAAGAACGGACAATTATTGGCAGTGCCATTGAACGACGGACCTAAGCCCGAGTGTTGTTATTTTGTTAAAGACATTAGTCGTAACTGTGAAATTGTTAATTATCCTTTATCGTTCTAATGGCTAATACGGATCCACTATATATTGGTAATGAAATGGCGGCCTTTGATCGTAAAGACAGAGACTACTATGACAAGTTTACTGATGAACAAAAGAAAAAGTTTTCAACATATTTGATGTTGCGTTATGGTGCTAGTGTAGGAGGTAGTGAGGACTTACAGTCCTATTACTTAATGGCAACTAACAAGTTTGTCAATAAACACTTCTTTGATTTAAACAAACATACAAAACTACAGTGGCTAATGTGTACAGCAGTTAGTCCTAACATGGGCAAGCAGTTTCATTATTGGTTAGCGGCTAAAAAGAAAGAAGGTAAATCAACAAACAAAGAAAGAAAAGTAGTTAGTGAACTATATCCAAATATGAAGTCAGATGAGATTGATATGTTGTTGTCAATGAACGATAAAAAAGCAATTAAATCATATGTAAAAGAGTTAGGATGGGATGACAAGCGAATTAAAGCAGACTTTTAAATGTAATTATTGTGAAAGATCATTTGCTAGAGAAAGTACACTAGCAGTGCATGTCTGTGAACAAAAGAAACGCTTTCAACATAAAGATGACCCTGCAAGTCGTATGGCATTTCAGAGTTATATAAAGTTCTATGAGATTGCACAAGGTTCAGCTAAATCAAAAACATTTGACGACTTTGCTACATCAGCATACTATAAAGCATTTATAAAATTTGCTAATTATTGTGTCAATGCTAGAGTTATTAACACTATTAGATTTACTGAATGGTTATTGAAAAATAACAAGCGTATAGATTATTGGGGTAGTGATAAAATATATGACGAGTTTCTTAAAGAATATATCTACAGAGAAAACGCAACAGACGCATTAACCAGAGCATTAGAAACATCACTTGACTGGAGTGAAGAAGCCGGAGCACCAAGTGAAGACTTCTTACGTCACGGTAACACTAATAAACTTTGTCAGTATATATCTTCGGGTAAGTTAACAGGATGGACTATATTTAATTGCCCAACAGGGCACGACTTGTTAGAAAACTTAAATCAAGAACAGATAGCCATGGTCTATGACTTTATTAATCCTGATCGTTGGAGCAAGATACTGCGAGACTATCCAGGAGACACAGAGTACATGAAAGAAATGTTAGGAAAAGCAGGATGGTAAAATATTCAACAGACGTAGACATAGACTTTGCAGATAGAGATGACGCACTGAAATTAGTTAAACATACTAATGCGATGCAGAAGAATGAACAAGGCATACGTCGACACAACTCAGGTGTGTATGTAACAGATATACCTTATAACCCACTAACAGATACAGCAAGTATAGATTATCAATCAGCAGAACAACGTGGTTACTTTAAGTTAGACTTTCTTAATGTTAATATCTACAAGTTAATTCGTGATCAAAAACACTATGATGAACTAATGGCTAAAGAAACACCGTGGCATAGATTAAAAGATAGAACATTCTTTGAGCAGGTTATACACATTGGTAATCATTTTGATCTATTAGGTAATTTAGAAATAGACACAATACCAAGAATGTCAATGTTTCTAGCTCTGATTAGACCAGGTAAAAGACATTTACTAGGCAAGACCTGGAAAGAAATTTCAAAAGATATCTGGACACAAACAGAAGATCAATACTTCTTTAAAAAGTCACATTCAGTTTCTTACGCTGTATTAGTATCATTACATATGAAGTTATTAGATGAAAGTTTACATACACGAGAGCAGTAGACTCAAAGGCATTTACGATCATGCCGACGAGTATACCACAGCTGAACTACCTACACTTCCTAGTGACTCAATAAAAATAATTCCAGTATCTACATACTGTAAAGAAAGTCGCGAACATATAGAATATATTAAGCACACAAGCGAACACATTATACTAGAGAATTGCGTAGAGGGGTCTAGTACGCTTTTAAGACACCTAGATGTTGATGGTTTATTAAGGCCAGCACTTGCTAAAAAGTTTAGTATTATATGCTCAGGAGAGATGCCAGAGCAAATGAATTCATTGAACATCGAATACTTGATGTATCTAACAGGATGTAGCAATCAGGATCTAAAACATCTAATGATCCGTACTGAAGAAAGACCCTATACATTTCAATTTCTTAACAACAGAGTACGTCAACATAGAAGTAAATTAATTGAAGACTTAGGTCAACGCAACTTATTACAAGATGCCCTATGGTCAAATCATAATATGGGAGAGAAAAAAGAAGGACATCAATTACCTAACGGATATGACGACAGCGGTACTAACTCTGCTAGTTTAATATCTTGGGATAAATGGAAAGCAGGAAAGATTGTGACAGATCAATATACTGACTCATACTTTTCAGTGTTTGCTGAAAGTACGGTATTACATAGATATGCTTTTATAACTGAGAAAACTTGGAAACCAATCATTGCTGGACACAGCTTTTTAGCATTAGCAAGTGAAAATCACTATGATAGATTACATCAACTAGGATTCAAAACATTTAACGGAGTCATCGACGAAAGCTTTGTGTCTTCAGACAATTGGGAAGACAGAGAAAAACAAATAGTTAAAGAAGTTGAAAGGCTGATTGCGTTAGATCTTGATCAAGTAGTTAGAGACAGTCAGAAGACTTTAGATTATAATATTAATCATTTCTGGAAGTTATGGGAAAACTATTCTGAAGATACTATTGAAAAACTTAATAAGTTTATCGATCTACTCTACGTACAAGTGTAATTGATTTTTTCTTCGTTCGTTTTTTTGCTAGGTTACTAAGACTAATTGTTGGGCCTGAAAGTATTTCAACATCTTTATTAACAAATGTCTGTAGGTAAGGTCTAAACTGTGCCCATTCTTCACGTAAAAATATATTAATAGGAATAGTTCTATTAGACTCCCACCACCATACATTAGCAAGCTCTAAGAAACGTTGTTTAAGCTTTATGTCAACAATACGCCCAAAGTCGTAAAGAGTAGTGACAGTAGCGTCTCGATTCTGCACAATACCAACATATTCTGCGCCGGCGTAATATACTACTGTGACAAATGGATATTTGTCTGTTAACTCTTTAAAAAATTCACTGCTCATTTATCGATAAATACTCTATATGTTTACAACTCAAGTCTATTTATATAAGCAAAAGCACCAGGTGGTATTACGTGACACCACTCAGGCCCTAACATCAATGAGGTATAATCCCGTGTACGCAAAAAATTTAAAATTACACAAAGGCACAGACAATGTGCTAGTGTTTACATTCGTTAATCAGGATCAAAAACCTGTTAATAATTCTACAGCAACTTTTACATTCAGGTTAATTAATAGAGAAGGCAATGATTTAATTCTTGCAAAAACAATGACTGCGATCGATGCTACTAAAGGTACTGCGTCAGTTACTGTTACAGAACAAGACTTAGATGCAGTAGATATACAAAAAGCACACTATTCAATTGAACGCAGTTTGTCAACTAGTGATCTTAACGATGCAGTGTTTGTTGATGATCATCTTGGCGGCAGAGGAGTTGTTGAAATATTAGATTCAATTATGCCAGAGCATACTGAAAGTCAAACAGTTACTATTCCAGACTTTTTAGACAGCGAAGGTGAAACTACACACTATTCAAGTGAATGGCAAGGAACAAATGATTTACAAACCTTACAATACAAACTTAATGCCTTTACTGGTAACATACAAGTTGAAGGAGCAACATCCGACGATGAACTATGGTATAACTTAGGCAGTGAAGTTTCTTTATCAGCATCTAGCTCAACCGGATATATAAACATATCAGGCTATCACCCATACCTTAGATTACGTATTGAGGAAACAAGTGGTAGTGTTTCAGAACTAAAAGTTAGATAAATTGAATATAAAAAAATTAGCAGTATTTGGTGACAGTTGGGTATACGGCGACGAGCTAATAGACCCTGCACTTGAAACTCAGGAATGCTGTTCACATCTCAACAACAATTATAGACTAAGTCATAGCTTTAGTGGACTTCTAGCAAAAGAACTTGGTGTACATTACGAAAACTACGGCCACCCTGGCGGTAGCTTACAGAGTGCTATTTGGACATTCCTTTGGTTTTTAGAAAATACAGATTGGAGTGACACGGTCTGCATCGTTGGATTGACAGGTTCAGATAGACAAAGTTGGTTTAATCCAGAACACGAGCATATGGGAAACGATGATCCTGAGTGGAACAAGCTTATACATTCTACTTGGGTAAACTTTGGTAGTGACGTTGTTCCTAAAGTGTGGCAAGATTTTGGCAAACAGTATCTTACACTAAGTCATGATGATCAACTATCAAAATATAACTATCAACAGGCAGTTTACTTTTTTGACGGCATAGCTAAAACTAAAAACATTCCATTAGTACAGTTTAACTTATATGATCCAGGCACGGTGATCAATGGCTGTGACACACTATTATGGCCTGAACAGAATATGCAGAAACGACTGTTAGACAGACCAGACGTTAAACAAATATACGCACCAGGAAAGCACCCAAATGAACTTGGTCACCAAATTATATCAAAAGAGTTGTTACCCAAAGTAAATGATGCTATACTAACTTAATGTTAGACATTACGACTGTTATACCTACTAAACACAAACGCACAGCCGGAGGTTGGGTATCGTTTAATGCTGTCTGCTGTGAACATAATGGTGAAAATAGAGACAAAAGACAGCGTGGTGGTATCAAACAGAATGGAGATGATTGGTCGTATCACTGTTTCAACTGTGGATACAAAGCAAGTTTTAAACTAGGTCGTACATTAAGTTTTAAAGTGCGTAAGCTGTTAGGTTGGATGGGCTTAGATCAGAATCAAATATCTGGTATAAACTTAGAAAGTCTAAGACATAAAGATCTAGCAGAACTAGCAAAAACAAGAAAGAGTGTAGAAGTTAAAGTTACATTTGAACGTAAAGACTTACCCAATGAGCTACGCTTGTTAAAAACTAGTGATAGCAAATATATAGAATATCTGCGTGATAGAAAGATTGATTGGCAGGATTATCCTTATATGATATCACCAGATGAGAAAGGACGCAACGCAAATCGTATAGTAGTTCCATATACATTTGAAGGTGATGTAGTAGGATGGTCAGCACGTTATTTAGATAATCGTATTCCTAAGTTTATCAATGAACAGCAACCAGGATATGTGTTTGGATTAGACTTACAACAGGAACATTGGACACAGTTGATTGTAGTAGAAGGATTGTTTGACGCACTCAGTGTTAATGGTGTAGCTGTATTACATAACACAGTCAATGACAAACAAGCACAGATTATTAAACAACAACGTAAGCAAGTAACAGTGGTACCAGATCAAGATGAAGCTGGGCTAAAACTAATTGATCGTGCTGTTGAACTAGGATGGGCAGTAAGTATTCCGGACTGGCCTGAACACATCAAAGATGTTAATGATGCTGTAAAACATTATGGTAAATTGGGTACATTGATAACTATTATGAACACTAGAGAAACTAGTAAAATTAAGATAGAATTGGCTAAAAGAAAACTTGTTAAAAAAGTCAAATAAAGTATAATTAAACATATGGCAAATACAAAAGAATATACAGTAGATATGCAAAGACTGTTCTTGGAGATGATGCTTCAAGACGCACAGAGTTATACTCGTGTTCAGAATATCTTTAATCCTGAAAACTTTGATCGTAGCTTACAATCAAGTGCGGCTTTTATAAAAGAACACTGTGATAAACATAACACTATGCCTGATATGAAACAGGTAACGGCTGTTACTGGTGTAAAATTAACTCCGTTAGAAGAAGCAAAAGACGGACACTTTGATTGGTTCTTGGAAGAGTTTGAAGGCTTTACTAGACGTCAAGAACTAGAACGTGCTATTCTTAAGAGTGCAGACTTGTTAGAGAAAGGTGATTATGATCCAGTTGAAAAACTAGTTAAAGAAGCAGTACAGATTAGTTTAACAAAAGATATGGGTACAGATTACTTTGATGATCCTAAAGCAAGACTGTTGGCTATCAAGTCAAGCAACGGACAGGTGTCAACGGGTTGGCCAATGTTAGATAGATTATTGTATGGTGGATTTAACAGAGGTGAACTACAGATATGGGCAGGTGGTTCAGGTTCGGGTAAGAGTTTGTTTATGCAGAACTTGGCAGTTAATTGGGCAATGCAAGGAATGAATGGCTGTTATTTGACACTAGAATTGAGTGAAGGCCTATGTGCTATGCGTATGGATAGTATGATGACTAATACTTCATCAAAAGAAATATTTAAAGACATTGACAATGTTGAAATGAAAGTTAAGCTGGCAGGTAAAAAAGCAGGACACTTACGTATTAAGTATATGGCGGCACAGTCAACTGTTAATGATATTAGAGCATACATGAAAGAGTTAGAAATACAAACAGGCAGTAAACCAGACTTCTTATGTGTTGACTATTTAGATTTGTTAATGCCTGTGAGTGCTAAGGTTAGCCCAAATGACTTGTTTGTTAAAGACAAGTACGTGAGTGAAGAACTACGTAACTTAGCAAAAGAATTAGATATTATATTTGTTACAGCATCACAGTTGAACAGGTCAGCTGTAGAAGAAATTGAATTTGACCACAGTCACATCGCAGGTGGATTGAGTAAAATTAATACTGCTGATAATGTGTTTGGTATATTTACATCAAGAGCAATGCGTGAACGTGGTAGATATCAAATACAGTTAATGAAGACAAGGTCAAGTTCAGGTGTTGGACAGAAAGTAGACTTAGAGTTTAACATAGAAACATTGAGAATCACTGATGTAGGTGAAGAAGGACAAAGTGATTACGGTAGAGAAAGTCCAAGTGGTAGTAAGATTATGGACTCAGTTAAATCTACTACCAGTACTGTAAATGTTGCAGACAACAGTGACAAAGAAGATCCAAAGATACAAGCTGACGTACAAAGTAGTAAATTAAAAAGTATGCTCACACAAATCAAACAGAAGTAATGTTTATCGAAGTTGTAAATTTTTTGCCTGAAGAGTTAGTAGATGAACTAGTCGAGTTTAGTCAACAACCTGATATTCCGTGGGAACTTCAAGAAATGCAAGAAAATTTACCTAGGCGTAAAATATCTTATTTACTAGACAGTCCTGTAGAAACAGTTCACAACCACTTTCAATCACTTTCTATGTTTAGTCATTTAAATTTTATGGGTGTCACATTGTGGAAGGACGAAGAGAACTTTTGGATGGCACAACATTTAGACAATGACAGAGTAAAAGTAGCAGTTCAGATATATCTTGATAATAGAAACAGCCCAGGAACACAGATTGGAGATAGATTGGTCAGTTACGGACGTAATCGTGGATACATAATGTATAACAACCCCGACATGTTGCACGGTGTTCCTAAACAAATTCCACATGAGGGTAGGCTAAGTGTCTATGCACTATACGAATGATTCCGTATCATGACATAAAACATATCCACCTAGAAATATCTAGTCTATGTAATGCTCGTTGTCCACTATGCCCTCGTAACTTCCACGGCTATCCCTACAATGATGGATACATAGAAAGAAACCTCACACTTCAAGATGTCAAACATATATTCCAACCTACGTTTATAAAACAGTTAACAGGAATAATGATCAATGGTAACTTCGGGGACTGTGTTATGAATACAGAAACTCCAGACATCATTGAATACTTTAAAACACACAGTCCTAATATTAAAATAGATGTAAGTACCAATGGCGGTGCACGTCCTAAACAGTTTTGGCAACGGTTAGCTGAGCTAGATGTTCACGTGCTATTTGCATTAGACGGGTTAGCTGATACACATTCTATATATAGGCAAGACACAGTGTATGAAACAGTATTAAAAAATGCTAAAACTTTTATTGAAGCAGGTGGTCAAGCTACCTGGAAGATTATTCCATTTGATCATAATCAACATCAAATCGAAGCTTGCCAAGAACTGAGCAAGCAACTTGGATTTAGTGACTTCATCTTAACAGATCAAGGTAGAGACACTGGAGTTGCTGTTGACAAGAAAGGCAAGGTGGTTAACGTGTTAGGCAAACCTAAAAAGATTAACTTTGAACAACTATTACAATCTAAAAAGACAGATGAGGTAGTATTAGAAGATCTTAACCCTGTGGTCAAAAACATAACCTGTGAAGTAAAGAAAAGTAAATCAATATATGTAACATCAACAGGAGAAGTATATCCTTGTTGTTATACTGGCTTTTATCCTAGAACATATGGTCATGGTCAGTACTACGAAGTAGTTAATCAACAGTTGAGAGATATTATTAAACCTAACAATGCGTTAGAAACTTCATTACAAGAAAGCATTACTTGGTTTGATAGTGTTGAGGAAAGCTGGAATAAGTCAAACTTTAAACAAGGCCGCTTACTGATATGTAATGATGTATGCGGTTCCTGATAAATACTATCACTAACGAGAATTTAACCATGCAAAAAAAGACTAGAAGTATATTAGACGAGTTAAATGACTTGCACATTACCAAAGATAAAAATCATCTTGTTGAAAGTCGTGCGAGTAACATCATACAAAGTGCTATAAATCTGTTTGAACAGATAGATGCCGCGTATGAACGTGATCAGGCAGATGACCTACAACGTAAGTTTATTAATGCACTACGTCATCGAGATGCTAAGAAATTCTATAGATCAGTGAGACGTAAAGATGAAGATTAATGAAATCACAGAAGCTCCAAAATTCTTAGATAAACTTGTTGGAGCAACTAAAAAAGCATATCAAGGTTATACACAAAGTAGAGACATTCGTGTAAACTCTCAGGCAATATCTAATATGTCTCAGGTAGCTTCAAGAGCATGGGGCAAAGAAAAACAACGCCTAGAAAGAATTAACGATTACAATCCTCTAACAAATAAACAACTAACAGACCAGTTAACTAAATGGATAGATAACAATCTATTAGGATCGTATCAACTAAAAAGTACAAGTGGAGATTTTCAAGGATTAGTTGGTGTTTTAATACAAGCAATTATAGACGACCCAAAACAAACACAAGCCGTATTCAGTAAATTATTAACTAACGCAAGTAAGTTAGCATTAGACCCAGAATCAGAACCAGCACGTGATCCACAGCCTGGTCAGTCTGCTGGTAATAACACTGCTCCGTTTAAAGTTGCTAACAACATTGCCACAGCTGGCAACATGGAATTAAATCTTAAAGACCCACAACAACGACAAATATACGATAGAATTAGAGATGAAGTTGCTAAAGGCGACATAAAGGTATGATAATACTTGAGGGCGGTAACGTATTCAAAGACGAGAAAGGTACAGCGTTAACTAAACGTATCAATCTTGCTGACGTTAAGCCTACTGTTAAGCATTTGGAATCGTTAACAGGACTTCCTTTACTAGATAACATGCTAGGATCAACAGGCAAAAAACCTACCTCAGGTGACTTAGATCTTGCAGTAGATGCAAAAAAATATACCAAAGATGAAGTATACAACAAATTAATTGCAAAAGGTGTTGATCAAAAAGATTTAGCTAAATCAGGCGACTCAGTCCATTACAAGTGTCCAATCAACGGTGATCCAATGAACGGATATGTGCAAGTTGACTTTATGTTTGGTGATCCTAAATGGCAACAATTTGCATTAAATGCAAGTCCTGAATCAGAATTCAAAGGAGTACACCGTGCAATACTATTAGCTAGCATTGCCAAAGCAAGAGGTATGAAATGGTCATACAAATACGGACTAGTATCAAGAGAAACAAACAAAGTTATTTCAAACGATCCTGAAGAAATTGCAAAAATGCTAATAGGTGGAACACGTAAAGATTTAGCAAGTGTGGAGTCAATTAATGCACAAGCAAAAAAGAATAACGACTACGAAGAACTAGTAGCAGATGCAGTAGAATATTTTGCAAAAGAAGGATTAGTACTTGAAGACGCAAACAACGCAAACTTTTTAGCAAGGTTAAGAGATCGCATTGTTAATCAAGGTATGCAACTAATTATTGAGTCAGCTCGCATAGCACATCCAGAAGATATGATATTTGATGGCGGAGCAAAAGGTGTATTAAAAGCTATTGAAGATTTGAAAACATTACCTCAACAAGCCAAAGACATTACAATTAAATGGGACGGTAAGCCAGCAATTATATTTGGGCGAGATCAAGACGGGAAATTTGTATTAACAGACAAGTCAGGCTTTACTGCCAAAACATATTCAGGAACAGCACGTTCTCCAGAAGAACTAGAAAAAATTATGAAAATGCGTGCAGGCGATCGTACAGAATTAATCAATATGTATAAAGCTCTATGGGCTCCATTAGAAGCACAGACACCAAAAGGATTCCAAGGATACTTTATGGGTGACTTGTTGTATACCGGCACACCAAATAAAAAAGACAATAGCTATCAGTTTACTCCAAACACTGTAACATATTCAGTTAATGCTGATACAGACTTAGGTAAACAGATTGGAAATAGTAAAGCTGGTATTGCAGTACATACATTTAAAACTGGTCCTGAAGATAGCGGACAACCATTTAATGCTGTAGATAAATTACCAACAGGTCCTATATTGTTTGTAGGTCCTAAAATGAAAGACACACCTAAATTAGATGTTCCAGAAGCTAAGTTAGATCAAATAGCAAATAAAGTAAAGCAGAATCAACGTGCTATCGATAACTTCTTTATGCCTGCAACACTACAGCAGTTACAGTTATCAAACTTACCAGCACTTATGAAACAGTATGCTAACTTTAAAGTAAGAGAAGGTAACTTTAACAATATGGGCAATAGCTTTTTAAGCTGGGCAGTAACAAAAGTTTCAAAACCTAAAGCACAACGATTAGAACAATATGTAAATGAAAACAAACAGGTAGTTGACTTAATATTTAAAATCTTTAATGCTATCGCTGTTATTAAAACACAGGTAGTTAGAGCATTAGATCAACAGGGTGGTGGTATCACTGCGTCAATAGATGGCGAGTCAGGACATGAAGGTTATGTAGCCGGCGGACTTAAATATGTTGATAGACTACGTTTTTCAAAATCAAACTTTGCGAAGAATATATAATGGACTTTATTAAAGACATAACAGAATCAAGAATGTATCGTAGGTTAGGACAGCTTACTGGTAAATCAGTAGATGAAATAGCTAGACAAACGTTTACACATTTATTAATGTTAAAATCACTATACGATTTAGATAAGCCTAAAGCTGTACAATATGCTCAAAACATAGTAACTAATTTAAACTTCAATGGCTTTAGAGCATCAATGCCGGATTTATATAACATGTTAGTTATGATTATTGATCAGCACAAGTATGCTGACAAATTATATAACAATTGGAAAATAACTATACCAGAATTGCGTATCAAACGTGTGTTTAGATCTATGGCACAGGGCGAACTAGACTCCAATGACTTCGCACAACTGATGTTAATCCTACAACGTAAGTTTCCAGGACTAGACGGTGATCAAATGCGTATGCGAAGAATGGTACAAAATACTACAAAAGCAACAGAATCAGACCGTAAATGGATGTACAAGCGACTTATACAAATGTCAAGAAGACAGATTAATTCAGACTTACACCAGTTATATCAACAAGTTAGTAGTGCCAAACTAGCCTAATAATTTTACCAAAATGGACTAAATAAGTGTAGGGACAACACGATCCCACTTATTAGGAGAAACATATTATGGCAGTAGTAACAAGAGTACATCCAGTAGCAACAACACTTGGTGTCGAAACAGCAGGTAATTTACAATTTTTCACAGTAGACTATATCGTAGACGTATCTGGTAAAACAGGTCCTGAGTCAGCACAAGCGGCGGCAATTAAAGCAATTCAAGATACATCAACAATTATTGCTATGGGTCCTTTAGGCAACTCAGATACAGAGCAAACATTTGCTGTTGAAGCAATTGGTGGCGATAATGTAACAAAAGCGGCACTTGAAGCGGCATTTGACGCATTAGGTACAGTAGATTCAGTTGCAATGGGCGACCTCACTGTAACACTTAAAGATCTATACGTAGCTGTATAAGTTAGTATAACTTTAGAAATTTTAAAGAACCCTACTTTTTTAAGTGGGGTTTTTTATTGGCGTAAATATCTGTATGGAACAACAAGAATTGTTTGAGACAGAGGGCCCTTGGATATACGAATCACCTGATAGTGGGTCAACTTTATATAGACGCAAAGCTAACGATCCTCATTACAAGCGTGAACTAGTTAAACAGTTAGATTCTGAGTTCAGAGATTACAGAGACTGGATGTATAAACAGGATTGGACAGAATTAAGTAAAACACCAATGATTAAAGAATCTTTAGACAAATTAAGAGTACTGGTAGAACTTATGAAAGAATGATAGTTTGTTGGACATTAGCAGATATTACCGAAACTGGCTTTACTAAAAAGCCAAAAAATGAACACGATATCAAACTTCGTAATCAACAACGTAACTACGAAACGTTCATTCAGTTGATTAGTATGCGTAATCAACCTACGATAGTTATTCAGCCAACCATGGTTCTAGATAGAGATATAGCTAACATGCCATTTAGTAAAAATTACTTACAAGATATAGGATTTAGATATAATGTATGGATGTTTGCGTTTCAGTCTGAGCAATATACTACGTTTGATAATGCCAGTGGTCAACTAGGTGCCCTATTAGATGATTTTGATAACTGTCCTATCATTACAGGACTAGACGAAAATGCTAAAATATCCAACACAATCAACACCTTAGGTGAAAATTGTAATACATTCTTCCTCCACCAAAATGACCGATAGTGATAAATAAATGCAAAGCATCACAGAACAAACACATAACTTAGGCACATACTGGCTCATTAAAATACACACTAGTTCGAGTGATAAAATCCTATTGATGGAATTTATAAAATGAGTGCTACAAAAATTGAAAAAGAAAATTTAGAAGCCCATGTAGAGTTATGTGCGGAGAGGTATGACGCATTGGAAGAAAAACTAGACGCGGTTGAAGAAAAAGTTAGCTCACTAGAGATAGTTGTTAATGAGATCAAAGACATGATATCAGTCATGAATGACTCACGACAAAAACAGTTGATTAAATGGGGAGTAACTATAATTGGCTCTCTACTTGTATTGTTAGGATGGATGGTGATACACTTTATGGTGCCATACATTTTCACAGCGGTATAACTATGTCTGCGGCAAGTACACCATTAGAAAAGTTTCATGCTCTTGCCCAGCAAAGTCTTTCATCTATTTCAAAAAATATAATAGTAAAAAGACAGGACAGATACGAAGTTTTTGGTGAATTTCAAATACGCAACACACAAGATGGATTCATAGTTTACAGAAAAGAAAAAGAAGTAGCACGTTTTTTAAACAGTCGTAACGCTTTAAGCTATTGTATATTTGAAAAATATACCAAATTACAAGATGCCCAGCTATTACAAAGATTAGATCATAAGCTTCAATCAAAATTGTTTGATATTGCGGTAGCAAAAAACACTTTAACAAATTCAAAAGACCAAGACAAGAGATTTACAGCATTAGCCAGAGTTGAATTATATATTGACGAAGCAAAAATTATTAAAGAACAAATTAGTGAAGTAGTCGAGAAGGCTAAATACTTCCAACAAAAGGAAATAGACAATGAAGTTAACTGATATACAAGAAAAAACAGGATCTAAATTTATTAATCGTGTTATGAACAACTATTTTACTTCTAAAGTAGATGTTCATTCAATAAACGAAAGTAATGCACGTACTATGCTTACTAAAGTTAGATCGTTAATCAAAGAAACTAAAAGCACACCTAAGTTTCATAGCAGTGAGAAAAGCCCAGCTTACTTACAATTGCTTATGATGGAACAAGCTCTTACAGCTAGACTACAAGAATACGGTGCTGACAGTGTTAGATATCAGGGCGGTACTGCTTATAGTACAAGCAATTCATTACCAGTTGATCCAGACACTGATGAAGAAGACGAAGAAGAGATGGAAGAAGCATGTGGTTCATCTAAGTTAATGGCTGGCGACTACAAAAAGAAAAAGAAAGTTAAAGAATACGGTAAGAAGATTAAAGAAGATAAGATAACAGAAAGTGAAGTTGAAACAGCACAAGTTGTTTTAGCGGCACAAGACATGGTAGATAAAATTGCAGGTTGGATGGAAGACGTTGCTGACATGCAGTACAAAGATCTTCCAGGATTAGTAGAAATGATGCGTAATGAAGTTGGTGTCAATGAAGCACAAGCATTTTTAGACGCACAAACAGCAACATTATCAACTCTAATGACATCGTTAGAGCAAGCAAAAGCAGAGTCAACAACTGCAATGGCACCGTTAACAGGCGAGCAAGCAGTTGACCCTAGTGAGTTTAGCAACAATGACTTAGATTTAGATGCTGGTGTTGACAATGATACTCCACCTGAAGCAGACAGTGATGGTGATATTACAGAACCAGATTTAGAACCAGATCTTGGCAGAGAAAGAAGATAAATGAAACTGTTTGAGATTGGCAATCAATCACTTGAAATAGCCGCACTAGTACAATACCTAGTAGGTAAAAGTGAAGAGATGAAAACCAAACCTCAAATTAAAACAGATACATTTCTCAGTATGGCCAACAGCATGGGTATACAAACGTCATTTAGTAACTTACAAAATCTAGCACAACAAAATCCATTAAAAAATATGATAACTGATATTAATCAGGATACTATAGCATTTGGTGATGCAAGTGCATATAATAAAATGCCTGTTGATAAAGCCAGAGACGTTGTTAAAAAAATGGCAAAAAGATCAATGAGCAAAAGAACATAGCATATATACAGTTAACATATTGTTCCACAAAAGCCCTACTTAGTCATAGGGCTTTTTTATCTATAAATATTGCTTATGCACAATGACATTGACATCTCTACTTTTAATTTACGAGTATTTGAAGATACTATACTTGACCGTGATGAGTTATTAGAGTTCTTAAAAACAACGGCAGGACAGGTCAATTTAGATACTCTAGGTGAAGGACCTAGTCTTAATGAATGTGGACTAGTTGATATACTCAATGAGTCAGGTAAACCGTTTAGTGATATTCAAGTGATTACCCCAAACGAAGTAGAAGAACTCCCTGTTAAATGCACAACTAACAGAATTGGTAATTTTACTTTTAATTATTGGTTTGGGACAGTACATCGAGCTTATAAAAAATATACATTTAAAAATCTAGCTCAAGAACATTATAGACTAGGTTGTTTTATTGGACGTAAAAACTCAGATAGACTAGCTATATTATACTGGCTATCACGTTGTACAAGAACATTTTTAAGCTCGCTACGCGAAGATCACATAAACCATGACCGTAGACCAGATTTATACCGGTGGGTAGATAACTATGATAGTTTCAATGAGTGGGTTAGCAAGTTTAATATACCTAGCATTGATAATCACTCAGTGAATGAGCAATATCAAGATATTGATCTCAATGTTCCTAATTCAAAATTCTTAAACGTACAATTAAATATGCTAAACTGGTACAATGGTTTTGATGTTGAATTAGTTTGTGAAACGTTTGTTAGAGGGGACACTTACTTTCCAACAGAAAAAACTACTCGTCCTCTTGCAGGTGGTAAGCCAATGATAATATATGGTCCAAAAGATTATCTAGCAAGACTGCGTGATCAAGGATTTAAAACTTGGGGTGATTGTTGGGACGAAAGTTATGACGAATATGAGGGATTAGGACGATGGATGCGTATTAAGGAAGTTATTATTCAAAATAATGACTGGAACGTGCAAGAATGGAAATCTATTGTGAAAAAGGCTAATGCAATAGCTCAATACAATCAAGAATACTTTATGCAAGAAGTGGCTAATGGCTATAACTACTAAAAAGAAAATTAGCCTCTGTCAACCTAACTTCCAACAAGGTCCTATGGAACTTAATGCACACTATCTTCCGTATAGTACGGGCATACTATGGAGTTACGCCCAACAGTTTGATGAGATAAAAGACAACTACGAGCTGGATCAATTGATATGGGAACGTAGAGACATAGAAGAGTATGTAGAACTACTTAAGGACAACACAGTGGTTGGCTTCTCTACCTACGTATGGAATCGCAACTACACATACGCATTGGCACGCAAATTAAAAGAAAAAAATCCTAATATATTCCTATTCTTTGGCGGCCCTGAGATACCACACGAGAGGAATGATGTCTTTGAAACTTATCCTTTTATGGATCTTGTTGTAGTTCGAGAAGGCGAGATCACGTTTAAAAATTTACTGACAGCTCTACATAACCAGACGGATCTAAAAGAAATAAACGGCATAGTGTTAAATGACAACGGTGTGCGTGTGGTCACACAGAATGCTCCTAGGATACAAGATCTTGAAGATGTACCTAGTCCTTATCTAACAGGAGTATTTGACAAACTGATAGCAGAAACAGCAGGCAAAGTAGAATGGAATGCTACTATTGAAACTAATAGAGGATGTCCGTATCAATGTACATTCTGTGATTGGGGTAGTTTAACTTATGGTAAGGTCAAGAAGTTTGAATATAATCGGGTGCTTGACGAGATAGAATGGATAGGTAAAAACAAATGCGGTTACGTAACTATTGCTGATGCTAACTTTGGTATGTTCCGTGACCGTGACAATGAAATAGCAGATAAAATACTAGAAGTTCAATCTAAGTACAATTTCCCTCAAGGCGTAAGTATGACTTGGGCTAAAAATCAAAAAGCAGATGTATATAAAATAGTACAAAAATTATTCAAAGCTGGTTCCTTTAATCAAGGACTAACAGTATCAGTACAATCAATGAACTTAGATGTTTTAGAAAATATTAAACGTAAAAATTTAGGGCAACACAATATTACAGAAATATTTGATCTATGTAACAAGAATGGTATACCAGTTGACACAGAAGTTATATTAGGATTACCTGGAGAAACACAAGAAACTTGGAAAGAAAATCTCTGGTCGTTATTCCGTTTAGGAAATCACACGGGTGTAACTATACATCAATGTCAACTCTTAGAAAATGCTGAAATGAATTTACTACAGCGTAAAATGAACAAACTTGAAGCTGTTCCTATATATGATTACATGAGTGGCAGTTATAACTATGACAGTCTAGCAGAATCAGTAGATGTTGTTATGTCAACAGGAACAATGCCAAGAGATATTATGGTAGATACGCAAGTGTTTAATTGGTTTATAAACACGTTCCATATGAATGGGCTTACAACTTGGATATCCAGATTCCTGCATAAACATCAAAGTATTGACTATTCAGAGTTTTATGAAAAACTTATACCCTTTCTACAGCAAGATGATTGGTTTCAAAAAGAAGAAGATGAGATTAGACAGTTTTATAATAACTGGAAAGACCATGGCAGAATTAACCATCCGTTAATTGGGGGGACAGTTCCCATTCATGGTTGGAATCTCCTCCACAGAACAGCAATGACCATGCACGCAGATCATAAGCATGATCGTGTATTTGATCTAATAGAACAATTTGTTAGAGAAACATTTGACTTGCCTGAGAAGTTAATGACACAATTGTTAGATTACAATAGAACATATGTATTAAATTACGACAAGCTACAACAGTATCCGTTAGCAAAAACATTTGACTATGACTTCTTTGGGTATATTGTCAATGAGGAACCATTGGAATCAACTACCATAGTCAAGTTTGACTTCCGTGAAAATAAAGATATGACATTTGATCGTTTCTTACAAGACTTTTGGTATGGACGTAAACGTAACTTTGGTAAAGCGTTTATCACTAAAGAAACAATAAAAGAACATGTTATTGAAAACGTTTGATAGTGGATGGAGTAAAGATCTGCCTATACCCAAGTGGCATAGCGAGCAACTCAATCACATAGCTCAAAACTATACTGGCCATGCTAAAGCGATAATAGCTAACAGCACTTGGTATACTGATGAGATACATTCAGAAGTGGTGGCTTACATCAAATCAAATAACATTAAAAATATTATACTCACTAGTCTATGTGACGCACACATCGCTAGACGAGAACTCTTTGAAGAACTAGAAGTCAACGTGTTTGAGATAGGTTATTATAGAGGCCCGGGCTTTTATGATTTCTTCGCATGTTGCTGGGATAGATTTGGACACACCGGACTCAGTGAGCACGAATTGTTAGACCATCAAACTATACACAAACCTTTTATGTGTCTCAATAGGAAACACCACGAGCATCGTGTTAAGATTGTAAACGAGCTTCGCAGTGCGGGTTTAACTGATAAAGGTATAGTCACACTAGCCGGAACAGACTTACGTCTAGATGAGGACTTTACTAATCATAAAAGCTATGCTCCTGAAAGCGGAGCTGACATTCCAAATGACATTATGTCACTAGGAGATACTCGTGTATGGTCTAGTCATTTTCTTAATGTGGTTACGGAAACATGGTGGGACATTAACCAGGCATATCTTGCCGCTGACAAATATTTCAAACCATTGGTAGGACTGCGTCCTTTCCTTATATGGAGTGAGGATATGGGAGTAGAATGGCTTACTGATCGCAAGTTTGATCTATATCATGATGACTTTCAAGACATTACGGACTTAGACCTTAGAGACCACAATAACATGATATCATTCCTGGAGGTGCTCTCAGCTCAACCAAAAAAATATCTAGAGGATAAATTTATTGCCCTTAGGGAAAAACTATTATATAATAGAAATAGATTTAACGAATATGTGCGAGAACAAAATTTAGATACAGTCATTGATAGAATGAACAAACAATTTAGTTGACATGCATCAATAAATACAGTACACTAATAAATTAGTATCAAGGAGGAATTATATGTCCTATTCGAAGGCCGTGATTGATCATTATGAGAATCCACGTAACGTGGGTAGCTTAGATAAAAATAGTAAAGATGTAGGTACAGGCATGGTTGGTGCACCTGCATGTGGTGACGTTATGAAGATACAGATACAAGTTGAAGAAGGGGTAATAACCGATGCCAAGTTCAAAACTTATGGATGTGGTTCAGCGATCGCAAGTTCAAGCCTTGTTACAGAAATGCTCAAAGGAAAAACCATTGAACAAGCACAAGCAATCCAAAATATGGAAATTGTTGAAGAACTGGCTCTTCCGCCGGTAAAGATACATTGCTCAGTACTAGCAGAAGATGCTATTAAATCAGCAATAATTGATTACAAAGAGAAAAACAAAAACAGTCAATGACCATTGGCATAACACTTACAGATAAAGCATACGAACGAGCATTGCGGTCAATTCAAACAAGAGAGAATACTGTAGGACTCCGTGTTGGTGTAAGAACAGCAGGATGTTCAGGACTTGCATATGTATTAGAGTTTGTTGACAAAATTGGTAAACACGATGAAGTGTTTGAGATTAAAGATGTTAAAATAATAATAGACAAGAAAAGTCTTGTGTACCTTAAAGGATTAGAAATGGATTGGGTTAAACAAGGACTCAACGAAGGCTTTGAATTTAATAACCCAAATGCCAATGGTGAATGTGGCTGTGGAGAAAGTTTTACTGTATGATAGTAGAAAAATTTGAGTACAAAGAACTAAAACGTACAACAACAGAAAAGCAACGTTTATATACATGTCCTGATGGTAATGCTGTTCCTAGTGTTACTACTATATTAGACAAAACAAAATCAGCAGAAAGTAAAGCAGGACTGGCACGCTGGCGTAAGAGTATAGGTGAAGCAAAAGCAAAAGCAATTGTAACCGAAGCCGCAAACAGAGGCACACGTATGCACACTTACTTAGAAAAGTATGTGTTAGGTGAAGAACTAAAAGAAACAGTAACAAACCCATACGCTCAACAGAGTTTAGATATGGCAAAGATAGTTATTAAAGAAGGCCTTAAAAATGTAGACGAGTATTGGGGAACAGAGGTAGCATTATATCATCCTAAGATTTACGCAGGTACTACAGACCTAGTAGGAGTACACAAAGGCGAAGATGCCATAATGGACTTTAAACAAACTAACAAGCCTAAGAAGCGTGAATGGGTTGAGGATTACTTCCTACAACTATGTGCATACGCAGAAGCACACAACGAAGTGTACGGAACTAATATTCGTAAAGGTGTTGTGCTTATGTGTTCAAAAGACTACAAGTATCAAGAGTTTATTGCAGAAGGCGACGAATGGGATATGTGGAAAGAAAAATGGTGGGCAAGAGTAGAAGAATACTACGTTAAACATAGATAAATATGATTAATGGAACTTATCTTATTCGCATTAATAATCAAACACTGTATAATAGACCTCGGTATACAAAGTCATTTTCTATGGGGATTGACACATAATAAGAAACGATACTTTGGCTGTCATAGTCATTACTTACATCATGCTATAGGAACATTCATAGCTTTCATATTATTCACAGATATTAAGACAGCACTAATAGCTACAGTAATAGACTACACAGTACATTGGCATGTTGACTTTACTAAACACAACATTAATACCTATTTAGATCTAACAAGAAAAGATAAGTTATATTGGTGGACAGCAACCATTGATCAACTTCTACATTTTTTAACTTACTATTTGTTAGTCATCTATCTAGTCTAGATAAATATACTGATAATAACGGAACTTTTTAAAAGATGGCTACAGTACAAATTTCACGCATACAACATAGACAAGGATTGTCGGAAAATTTACCTCAATTATCAGGTGGTGAATTTGGATGGAGTATTGACTCAAGACAATTATATATTGGTAATGGCACTATAGCAAACGGTGCTCCAGCAATTGGCAATACAGAGATACTAACTGAGTTCTCAGATATTGTTTCCTTAGCAGACACTTATACATACAAAGGCGAAGCGGCAGGTTATACGGTTAAAACAGGTGAACTAACAAGTACTCCAATAACGAGAACTTTACAAGGTAAGTTAGACGAATTTGTATCTGTTAAAGACTTTGGTGCGGTAGGTGACGGTGTTGCAAATGACACAGTCGCAATCAATAGAGCATTGTATGAACTATTTTGTAGAGAAGTAAATGCTGAAGTAAGACGCAGTTTATATTTTCCAGCAGGTACTTATTTAATATCAGACACTTTACTGATTCCTCCATATGCTAAATTATGGGGCGAAGGTATGAACTCCACAGTGATTAAATTAGACGCTGACCCTGCAAGTACTATTGCTACATATATGGCAAGAACTACAGATAGTTTACAACAAACAGGAAGTAACATTGGTACTAATTCAGCAATAACTCCAAGAAATGTTGAAATATCAGCATTAACATTTGAGACAGCTGAAATTACTGATATATTTTTAGTTGAATCTATTGATCAAATGTATTTTGATTCAGTAGGTTTTGTAGGACCATTAACAACTTCTGATTTAAATGTAGCAACTGACGATGTCAGCTGTGTTAGAACTAATGGAACTAGTGCAACTATTCCTCGTGGTGTAACTTTTGACAAGTGTGCATTCACAAATATGACATACGCATTTAAAATTAATCAAAGAAGCCAAGGATGGTCAGTTAGTAATTCAAAATTTGAAACTTTATATAATGCTATTGTGTTAGGTGAAAGTTTAGTAGACGGTGGACCAAAAGGGTTCAGAGCAATTCATAATTTTTTCAATCAAATTTATGCTTCAGCAGTTGTGTATGATCTAGCTAGCACTTGTGCTACTGCTCATAATATATTCTTAAGCGATTGTGGTAATCAATTTGGAGCAAGTCCTCAGGTCCCAGTAATTGAGTTTAATGCTGACAACAATATATCTGTAGGCGATATGTTTGAACGTAGTGATGCTGAGTCGTTGGTATATCCAAGAATTAAAACAGGAACAACAACTTCAATTGCCTTTGATAACACTAAACAACTTCAATTAGGTAGTTATGTTCGTGAAAGTGGTGAGACTGCTACACTAACAGACAATACAGCAGTTGCAACTTCAGTGTTTACATTGGATAGCAGTGATGTATCAGCCTGGAGTTTAGATTATACAATTACTCGTGGCACAAATGTAAGACACGGTAAGATGGAGGTACGTAACGCTTCAACACCTGTTTACTCAGACGATTTTGTTGAAGATGCTTCAACAGGTGTTATTCTATCAGTGGCTAATACTGCTGGAACTACATATGCACTACAATATACAACCAGCAACACAGGCGCTGACGCTACATTAACTTACAGTTTATCGCAGTTGGGTTAGTATGTGGCCCGTTGGCTACGAAGAAACACTTCAGTCTTGGGTTCAGCTAAGACACGACTGTGAAAATAAACCTCTCAAAGAGCAACTTAACCAAATAGCAAAGTGGTGGGGACACGCACCACGTATTAATTACGCTATTCATTGGCAGGATAAAAAAAACTGGCCAACTCCCTGGGAACTTTTGGCAGAAAATAAGTACGATGAACTTGCTATTGCTCTAGGAATGTCTTATACTGTATTAATGCTAAAAAATATAAATACCACTGTTGAGTTAGCCCATGCAAAGGACAATATAGCAAGTGACAATTATATAGTCCTAGTCGACGATCAGAAATATATACTTAATTATGACCCCTGGACAGCAGTAAATACCGAACAAATAAAATTTAAAGTACTAGATTCAATAGACAATAATCAACTTCTTGAAAAGATAGGATAGAAATGGCAGATATAATCGTAACGAAGAGAGATGGAACTAAAGAACCACTAAACATTGAAAAATTACATAAGGTTGTGATGTGGGCCTGTGAAGGCATTACTGGTGTATCAGCCAGTGAAGTTGAAATTAAAAGTCACTTACAATTTTATAATGGAATTAAGACATCAGACATACAAGAAACAGTTATTAAATCAGCCGCAGATCTTATCACAGAAGACACTCCTAACTATCAGCATGTAGCAGGTCGATTAATTAGTTATCATATAAGAAAAGATGTGTACGCTCAGTTTGAACCTTGGCATATTACAAAATTAATTGATCAAAATATTGAGTTAGGATTATATGATCCTCACCTACTAGAAGATTATACAAAAGATGAATGGGAACAGATTAACAGTTATATTAAACATAATAGAGACGAGATGTTGACCTATGTTGCTATGGAACAATTCCGCGGCAAGTATCTTGTACAGAACAGAGTAACAGGTGAGATATACGAAAGTCCACAAATGACATACATGTTAATTGCGGCTACATTGTTTTCTAGCTATGGTAAGAGTTATAGATTACAATATGTTAAAGATTACTATGATGCTATTTCAACACACCAAATATCACTACCCACTCCTGTAATGGCTGGCGTAAGAACTAGCCAAAGACAGTTTTCAAGTTGCGTACTTATTGAAACAGATGATTCACTAGATTCAATTAATGCAACGTCATCAAGTATTGTTAGATATGTATCGCAGAAAGCAGGTATTGGTATTAACGCAGGGCGTATTCGTGCTATTAAGAGTCCAATTAGAAAAGGTGACGCTTACCACACAGGTGTTATTCCATTCTTTAAACTATTTCAGGCGGCAACAAGATCATGTTCGCAGGGAGGAGTGAGAAACGGAGCGGCAACAGTATACTATCCTATATGGCATCTAGAAGCTGAAGACTTGTTAGTATTAAAAAACAATAAAGGAACTGAAGATAATCGAGTACGTCATATGGATTATGGCGTTCAGTTTAACAAATTAATGTATGAGAGATTATTAAGTGGTGGCGATATTACTTTATTCTCACCACATGATGTGCCAGGCATGTATGATGCGTTCTTTCAAGATCAAGAAAAATTTAAAGAGCTATACGAAACAGCAGAACGTAATACTCGCATACGTAAAAAAACAATTAAAGCAATTGATCTATTTGGGCAGTTTATTCAAGAGCGTAAAGATACAGGACGTATATACTTAATGAACGTTGACCATGCTAACACACACAGTTCATTTGATACAGCAGTTGCTCCAATTAGACAATCAAACTTATGTTGTGAAATTGACTTACCAACAAAACCATTGAATGATATCAATGATCCAGAAGGTGAAATAGCTCTTTGTACGCTGTCAGCTATCAATTGGGGTGTGTTCAGACAGCCCGAAGACATGGAAAAGGCGTGTAGGCTTGCTGTGCGAGGATTAGACGCCCTCTTAACGTATCAGAACTATCCAGTACTAGCGGCAAGAATGAGTACAGAAAATAGAAGACCGTTAGGTGTTGGTATTATTAACTTTGCTTATTGGTTAGCAAAAAATGACTTAACGTACACAGGAGAAGAAGCGTTGCCTGAAGTTGATCGCTGGGCACAGCATTGGAGTTATTATTTGATTAAAGCATCAGCAGACCTAGCAGAAGAGTATGGCGCATGTCCTAAGTCAAACGAAACCAAGTATCATGATGGTATACTACCTGTTGATACTTATAAAAAAGAAGTTGATGAACTAGTTCCACATAAAGATCATGTTGATTGGAAAGGTTTGCGTGAACAACTTAAGACTACAGGAATACGAAACTCAACGCTAATGGCATTAATGCCAGCAGAAACATCTGCACAGATTAGTAATTCAACAAATGGTGTAGAACCACCTAGAAGTTATATATCAGTTAAACAAAGTAAACACGGTGCATTAACACAGGTAGTCCCTGAATACAGACGCCTTAAAAACAAGTATGAGCTGTTATGGGATCAGAAAAGCCCTGAGGGTTATCTAAAAATTATGTCCATTCTCCAGAAGTATATTGATCAAGGAATTTCGGTAAATACTTCTTACAATCCACAGCATTATGAAGACGATAAAGTATCAATGAGTGACCTACTCAAGCACATTGTAATGTTTTATAAGTATGGCGGCAAACAACTTTATTACAATAATACCTATGACGGGCAGGGTGAAATAGACATTGATCGTGATGTTGCTGATTCAGTAGAAGACACAGATTCAATTGATTATGAAGAAGATTGTGACTCTTGCAAAATCTGAGAAAGTGGTCACAACATATGAAAGACCATAACCCCTCAACTATCAATGGAGTATGGAATAAAGGAGTAAAAGTAAGGTTAAGAAAAACTCCAATCCAGGAATGGGAGAGAGAAGCAAACGCAGAAAGGATGCGAAAGAATAATCCTAACGCAAATGGCAAAATAAGATCTACTAAAACTTATCTAATAGATGAGAATACAAAAAAGATATGTTATACTTTTAACAGTCTTAAAGAAGCAGAAGAAGAAATGGAAGAGATAATAAGTGATGTTATTAATCACACAAGTGTCTATTTAAATAGAAAGAAAGACAGGGCATACAAAGGATATTATTGGTGCGTTGGCGACAAGGAATATAAAGGGGTAGTAGACAAATGAGCGTATTAAATAAGAATAGCAAGAATCATCTAACAGCCAATGCGTTTTTAGATAAAAGTGGTGGGCACGGTATCCAACGTTATGATACTGTTAAGTACAGACAATTTGAAAAACTAACTGATAGACAATTAAGTTTCTTTTGGCGTCCTGAGGAAGTTGACGTAATGCGTGACTCCAAAGACTTTAAAGACTTAACACCATATGAACAACACATTTTTACATCAAACTTAAAGAGACAGATTGTACTTGACTCAGTACAAGGACGTTCACCTAACTTAGCACTACTACCTTTAGCAACTATACCAGAGATTGAAACATGGATTGAAACTTGGGCGTTCAATGAAACTATTCATTCACGTTCATACACACATATTATTAGAAATGTGTATGCTGATCCATCAAAAGTATTTGATAGCTTAATGGATGTTGAAGAGATTGTATCCTGTGGTACAGACATTTCAAAATACTATGATGACTTAATTGAATATCATAGAATGTATGAGTATCTGGGTGTAGGTGAACATACAGTCAATGGCAAAAAAGTCATAGTTGACGAGTACGAACTTAAACGACGTTTATGGTTATGTATTAATTCAGTAAACGTATTAGAAGGCATACGTTTTTATGTTTCTTTTGCTTGTTCTTGGGCATTTGCTGAACTTAAGAAAATGGAAGGCAATGCTAAAATTATTAAACTAATTGCTCGTGATGAAAATATTCATTTAGCAAGTACACAACACTTATTAAAAATGATGCCGCAAGATGATAGAGACTTTGTTAAGATTAAAAAAGAATGTGAGCCTGAAGTAACAGAAATGTTTAAGTCAGCTGTAGACCAAGAAGAAGCCTGGGCAAAGTATTTGTTCCAAAATGGTTCAATGATTGGACTCAATGAAGAGTTACTAAAAGATTATATTCAATGGATTGCTAACAAACGTATGTCATCACTAGGGTTGGTTTCACCATATAAAGGAGGTTCAGACCCTTTACCATGGACACAAAAGTGGATATCTGGAGGGGAAGTACAGGTAGCACCACAAGAAACAGAAATATCATCATACACAATTGGTGCAGTTAAACAAGACGTAGATCAAGACACACTGAAAGGATTTAGTTTATAATGCTTACAGTATATTCAAAACCAGCCTGTCCTTTTTGTAACAAGGCTAAAAATTTATTAGAAACTAAAGGTATAGAATTTGAAGTAGTAGATATATCAAAAGATTCAGATTCAAGAGATTTTCTAGTTGAATCAGGATACAGAACAGTTCCACAGATATTCAAGGGTAGTGAATTATTTGTCGAAGGTGGCTTTCACGGATTAAGTAAATTAACAGACGAAGACATAAACACTAAACTAGGATAAAAATGGACATAACAAAAGATCAAATATACACATTCAAAATAAACTCAGGCGAAGAAATGGTAACAAAAGTGTTAGAAGTTGGTGACACACATTACCTCATTGAGAAACCTGTATCAATTGCTCCAGGACAAAAAGGCATGCAAATGATTCCTAGTGCGTTTACTATGGAATTGGAAAAACCAGTAAGGCTAAATATTAGTGCAGTAACAATGGTTTTTGAAACTAATCCAGAAGTACAAGCTAGCTATAAAACAGCAACAAGTGGAATAGTTCAACCGCCAGAAAAGAAAATACTACAAGGGTAATACAAATGCCAGGAGTTGTGCGTACAGGTGATATCAACAGTGCAGGTGGTGCCGCCATAAGAGGTAGCTCATCTGTTCTTGTTAATGGTAGAGGAGTAGTTGCTCCAGGTAGTTCTGTGAGTCCTCATCCTTGCTGTGGAGCCAAAGGTTGTGAAATCCACTGTGTAGCTGTAGTAGTTGGTCCTGGTAGCTCAACAGTGTTGGTTGAAGGTAAAAGAGTCATCAGACAAGGTGATTCAGATATTTGCGGTCACTCTAGAATGACAGCTAGCACTGATGTGATTTGTGGGTAATTAGATATGGCATGCGGAGGAGCACTTACAGGTATGCTAATGACAGCAGGTGCAAGTCTGCTAAGTGGCACTGGATCAGGATTAACTAAATCTCTTGGATTAGACAGTGCTATTACAAAAACTTCTACAAATTTCCCAGGCTTTGGTACAGTAACAGAAGCCATAAGTGCCGCAGGCGGTGAAGGTGGAGCTGGTTTAGTTAGTATGGGAGGATTAACATTCCCAGGTGTAGGTAATGCTGTGCCTAGTAGTTTTCTAAGCGATCTAGGTAGCACATTTAGTATGACTGATCTAATTAACTCTACAGCAGATGCGATAATGGGTGCTGACCTAGGTGTCTTTACTCAACATTTTAATTCCGCTGACGGGCTAGTAGCAGGATCCAATCAATTTATAACTTCATTAATATCTTTTGCTGGAGAAACATTTAGCTCGTACTCTCAAAATTCGTTAATGACTAGTGCATTTGCAGATACTAATTTAGCATTACCTGATTTTGGTGCAGATCTAGTAGACATGGGAAACATTGTTGATCTAAACGATTTAAGTAATTTAGGAAATCCATTGAGTTTGGTTAAAAATTTAAGTCAACAAGCAGGCGGTATTGCTGTTTTAAACAAAAGTTTACTAAACGCAGGTATAAATCCAGACTCACTTAATACATTAGTTACTTCAACTGATGTTAGTGCGTTAACCAATGAAACAGTTGGTAATAGTTTAGGTTCTGGTGGACTTGCAAGAATGGATAGTGGTGGAACAGGTCTATCTGGTCTATCTAGCTTAACAGCATCTACTGATTCAGGACTTATGAAAACCGTATATGAAGCTATGGGCAGTGTAACTGGTGAAGACTTAGATAAGGTACAGGCAATACTAGGAAGTGATGTCAAAGGATTAACATCAATGAAAGATATGTTAGATCCTAGTAAAATAATGCCACGTAGTTATCCTAGTATGACTTCAATAGCACCCGCAGGTAACTTAACTAAGGTTTATACATAATGGCAAGTCTTAACTCATCTTTTAACGGATTAGGCAATGACCTTTATACTGCATTACCTGAAGATGTTGCAGATGCCAATCGAGCATTAGCAAGAGCATTAGGACAGATTAAAAATGTATTCGACCTATCACCAGGACAATTAGGACAAGCGGCCGCAACACTTGAAACAACCAAAGGATTAGATTTAATTAATAGTACAGGCGGATTAGATCAAGATGTAATTGATTTTTACAAAAACGATCTAGCCACTGGCAGTGGACAACACGGTGAATTATTATTAACTGATGTTATAGGAACTGCGGCAGGCTGGGTGCATGAAGATGAACTTAACAATGAAGCAGATAGATTAAAAATTCTTAATGACTTAGGAGAGCTTGATGATTTACAAGCATGGCCTACACCTAAAGCATATAACAGTTCGGGTAACGGTTTATACACAGTGCTATGGTATCATTGGGTAGAAAATGCTTACTACACTCCTTTCAGTGATTTCTCACAAAATGATCCAGTAACTGGTGTACCTCCTTTAATAATACCACGATGGACTATACCGGCTGGAATAACCTTAACTAGTAGTATAGCAGGAACATATGACTCAAAATTATTGCTCAGTGAGGCTGTTGTTGGATTAGTTAACACAGAAATACAACGTATTGCTAACAAATATCCTTTACAGGCTAGTCAAAGTGTTACTGCATTTACAAACATGGGTAATCAAATGGTTAAAGAAAAAACTAATCAAGCGTCTGCAGGCATTGTCCCAACAGACACACAGACAGGAACTAAGACACCTGTTCAAGGCTTAGTTAGTAACTTACATAGTATAGGCCAAGACATTAGTCTAGGTGGAAGTGCCTATGTGTTAGAAAAACTTGCTGATACTAGAATCAAAGGTGGTCAGGCAGTAATTGCATCAATGCGTGAAGGACGTAACATACAGCGACTAGCTGAGTATGGAATTCCTACATCGTTATTTGCAAACTCAACAACAAAAACAACAGAAGAAGCTCAATTGCTTGAATCAACATATACAGTTGATGAAGCAAAGTCAAATACAGACTAATAACTGTTGACATCAAATATACAGACTGTATAATATTTTTATGAAATACTTTTCCTATGCTTTAACCACAGATGAATTTACAATGACAGACGTTTGTGCTGATGCTGTTAGATATGGCCCCAGTACTTTAAACAGTTATGAATTACGATTTGCCGGACAAGCAGATATCATTCCTAACATTAACGCAAAGGTAGAAGGTATCCTATGGGATATACCTGAAGAGTATATAGATATGGTTACCGCTGTAGAAAGACATCAAACAAAGAAACAAATCATAGTATCATATGGTAAAGAAACTGTGAGAGCGTGGACATCACAAAGAGAAATATATACTAGACCAAATGTACCTACTTGGCAGTATTGGGAAAAGTTAGAAGATGCTTACTACCAACAAGGCTTACCGGTCCAACAAATAGTAACAGCCATTGATGAAATAGAAAAGTTTTACGATACAGGATTTAAGTTATAAATTAGTTGACCAAAAAATTAAAAGACGTTATAATAGTGTTACTTTAAAGCAGTAAATAGTTGAACGGAAAGGAGAATAGTTGATGAAGTTATCAAGGAAGGTACTATACGCAATACTAGTCGTGTTAATAGCAGGTATATATTTGCAACTAACACAACCAGCTGAACAAGAGAAAGTGGTTACCACAGAAGATATTGTGATAAGCATTGAGCAACAAAAAGCAGAGCTTAAATTAAAACAAGAATTAATAGCTCAGTTAGAACGTGAAGACGAGTGGATGAAAGAGATAAGTTGTCTAGCTCGCAATGTGTACTATGAAGCACGAGGTGAAAGCCTTGAAGGACAAAAAGCAGTAGCACTGGTTACTCTAAACAGAGTTGAAAATCCAATGTTTCCTGATACTATATGCGGTGTTGTAAACGAACGCAAAGTAGTTAAAGGAAGAACTAAATGTCAGTTCTCGTGGAGATGTGAAAGTCATAATGATCCTAAAAAAGCAGTAAGACAAAGTCATGAAAGTTATCAAGCCGCTATGACGGCTATACTTGATTACGAAATACTTACAACTACACTAGTTACAAAAGATACATTATTTTTTCACGCCAAACATGTTAGACCGTTTTGGAGGAAAGTCAAACAACGTCTAGCACAGATAGACAATCATATATTCTATGAACAACGACCTGGCGATAAACGCAGATAAAAAGTGTGGCAAAAAAACAACAATGCCCCTATAAATTAGGGGTATTTTTTTGGCTAAAATGGTTGACCATTAATTCGGAATTCGCTATAATTGTATTAAGAAATAAGAAAAACAAGTTAATTATTTAGGGGTAGATAAGATGACACATACAACAGAGAATCCAACACTAGAGTTACTTCAAGAAAAGTACAACTCTACAGCACTAAAATTAAACTACAAAGGCGAAGCAATCAGAGGTGGCTCTGTAACAGAAGGCCAATGGCATCGTGATGGTGTTGCTGTGTTAGGTAACAAGGAATGGAAACTTGGTGCACACGGTGAAGTTCGTTGGGTATCATCAAACAACATTTGTCCAACTGACATCTTAGAGATGGCTGTGGTTGACGGTACAATTACTTGGGAAATGTTTGAGCGTTCAACTAAACAAAACTCAATTGAAACTACAGAGTTTCTTACACGTTATCAAGCTATGCGTGAGAAACATGGTTACTCAGAAGAAGAGCAAATGGAGATGCGTGCTGAGTTTGGTGATGAAGAAATAGTTGATATTTTTACTGGTAAAGTGATATCATAATGAAACCAACTATTGGACAAATCATAACTGTAGCAACTGAATATAATCGCCCTAGCATTTGGGGCGACATTCATCACTCAGAGCTTACTGGTGAAGTTGTTGATTACAAATGGGCAAAGCCTGAAGAGTTTGCTGTTCGTAATCCTAATCATCCCAATGGCTTTTCAGTTATTCATATGAAAAATGTCGTTGACATTAGAGATGCAGATGGTAAAGAATATAAATTTACAACAGATTCTAGTGTTAGAGTTTGGACAGTTACTGGTAGCAAAGGTAACGAATATACTGTAAAATTACAAAACGGAGAATACAGTTGTGAGTGTGTTGGCTTTCAATATAGAAAAGATTGTACACATATTAAACAATGTATATAGGACTTAAAATGAAACCTTGGGAAATAACAAAACTGCTTGAAGCAGATAACAGTAGACTAGCGAAAGAGAAAATACTTCGCGATGAAGCCGGCTGTGCAAACAAAGAATTCTTCCACGGAGTCCGTCTAGCCCTTGACCCCCTAATTACATATGGTGTTAAGAAAGTAGCAGAGCAAAAAGGTCCAGGTGGGCCCGGGTTAGATTGGACCATTTTTCAACAAGCACTAGATGGCTTACGTTCAAGAGAGATTACAGGCAATGCCGCACAACTAGTGTTAGATACAATGATGGAAACAGCAACACAGGAACAATGGAACAATTGGTATAGACGTATTCTTATCAAAGACTTACGTTGTGGTGTTAGTGAAAAGACTGTGAATAATGTAGTTAAGAAAGACTACCCCGACTATATTATTCCAGTCTTCACTTGCCAACTAGCACATGATGGTGCTAACCATGAAAAGAAATTAGTAGGTAAAAAACAGATTGAAGTTAAGCTAGATGGCGTTAGGGTTATTGCTATACTCTATAAGGACAAGCGTCCTGAAGTGTTTAGTCGTAACGGCAAGCAGTTTCATAATTTTGAACACATTGTAGATCAGTTAGCTCATGTTGTTCAGACTTATGGCATCGGTACAGATATGATATTAGATGGTGAAGTAATGAGTAGCTCATTTCAAGACTTGATGAAGCAAGTTCACCGTAAAACTAATGTTCAGTCTGACGATGCCATCCTACATTGTTTTGATATGATTACCTTAGAAGAATTTCAACAAGGTGGCAGTCTTCGTCCGCAACATGAGCGTTCACAAGAGCTAGATAGTTGGATTGAAAAACATGCTCCGGAAATTCCGCATGTTGCTACACTGACCTGGGAGGATGTAGACCTAGACACTGAACAAGGACAAGCTACGCTTAAACAGATCAACAAGCAGGCCATAGACGGTGGATATGAAGGTATAATGATTAAGGATCCTAACGCAGGATATGAATGTAAGCGTAGCCATAGTTGGTTAAAAATGAAACCGTTTATTGAGGTTACTCTAGAAGTAGTAGATGTAGAAGAGGGGACTGGCCGTAATGCTGGTCGATTAGGTGCACTTATTTGTAAAGGAGAAGATGATGGACTTAGTATTAATGTTAATTGCGGCAGTGGCTTTACTGACAGCGATCGTGATAGTTTTTGGAATAATAGGGCAAAGCTCAATGGAAGACTGGTCGAAGTCAGGGCGGACGCGATCACGCAAAACCAAGACCAAACGTACTCATTGAGGTTTCCTAGATTTAAAGGATTCCGTGGCTTTGAACCAGGTGAGAAGATATAATGCAATATAAACTGCCAATTCTATATAGCCAGGCAACTTCAAAAGAACGTAGACTTGTTAGAGAACAATATGTTACAGAGCAGGACGGACTTTGCTATTGGTGTAAGTCACCGTTGGACAGTAAGCCCACAGCCGATATTACAAGTAAAAAGATTAATTGGGAGTTATTTCCGCCTTTCTTTCTTAAACATCCTATACACTTACAACATGATCATGCAAGTGATCTAACAGAAGGTGCTGTCCATGCGTATTGTAATGCTGTCATGTGGCAATATCACGGGAGATAGTATGATACAAGAATTTTTAATGGAACTAATCACAGTTGCTCGTGCTAGTGAAACACCCGAGCATATAGAATACATTGTGTGGCTAGCATTTGTTATAGGCAACGTTCTAATGTTCGTTCCTAGTTTCAATTGGCCTAATTTACCAAAAGAAACTGATGAAGAATGGTATGCGAGAATATGTAAACAAAGAGATGAACAACCATGGTGGAGTTGGTCGTGAGTATACCACAAAAGCCCAAACAGTGGCGCCAACGTATCAAAAACTTGTTTGATCAGGAATTACCTTTTGGGCATAAAGTTGAAAGAGATAAAACCAAAATAATTGATCGTAAACGCAAATATAAAAAGGACATTGACAGTTAAATGGAAAACGTGTATACTTGTTCAGTATGTAGCACAGATTTTGATGAATACAACGAAGGTGGTACAGTAGGTAACTTTGGCATGTTACCAGTAGCTTTTTGCCCTACATGTTTAGCTTGTATGTGTGATATGGCAGATCAAATGAGAGACCCGGAGGAAATAGAATAATGGATATAGCAAAAGCAGTTGAAAATATGTACGCAATAGCAAGAGCAGTTAGCAAAGCAGGTGACGGTGCATTGGCACATGATATTATGGTAGTTGCTGACCGGTTAAACAAAATGCCAGGGCCACTTTTTACTGAAGATGATATGGACGATATTAGGAGAGCAACCTAATGTTGACTAAAACCTATGATGTTGTCTATTGGAATGAGGATGGTAAGAAGGAACTAGTCAACTCATTTAAAACAAAACAAGAAGCTCAAGAAGTTTACTTCAAATGTGTGGAAGGTGATAAAGAAGCACAGATTAACGACAGCTATGACATTGAAGAAGGTTATGTAGGAGTACCTGGCTATTAGTACACTGACTAACATATGTGAATTACTTAGAGATGCCTACAGTCGTAACTGGATAACTAGTCGTGATGGTAACATCAGTTGGCATCCTGAAGGTGCTGATTACTTTTATATTACACCAAGTGGTGTGCGTAAACAGGATATGACCCCTGAACTGTTTAAGAAGATTGATATTACTACACTAGCAGAGCTAGATGATAATAGAGAGCTTAGAGCTAGTGGAGAGATACATCTACATCACGGATTGATTAAACAAACAAACCAAGAACAATGTGTAGTTCATTTACATCCTACTTATATTGTTGCGGCAATGCAGACACTAGAATTATCTCAGCTAGTCACTGACTATCCTGAAATTAGCAGATATACTCGTGTTGCTGACAATGTAGGCATGGTACCACCTATCAGCGAAGAACTAGCAGAACAATGTATACTGAAACTAGCCGATGACAAAGACATAGTTGGTATTAAAGCACACGGTGCTGTCAGCAGAGGGTCTACATTGTATGACGCTTATGAACACACAGAACGTCTTGAACATATTTGTAAAATTGTATTGGTAGGGAGAACTGTATGAGTATGCACATGGAAGGTCCTGCATTAACTACAACAAGGACTAAGAAGTATAAACTAAAAATGACTAAACAGAAACGTGCTCTGCTAGAAATGGACATGTTTCACTACAATAAAAAACAAAAGAGTATGGGAGAGCCCAAAGTTACATTCGACGAGTATGTAGATATTCGTTGTGGACGTGTTACAAAACGTAAATTACATCCTAGTGAACAGGGAGAATATAATGGACCCACATATCAAGCACCAATTGGTAGAGAAACTAAATATTACCCTAGCTTAAATAGTGACAGAGGCAATACTGCTAAAAAAGAAACAATACAATACACTGGCACATTAATTAAAGGAATTGCCACAATGCACAAGTCAAATGCTATTCCAATTCTAGATGAAAAACAAGCACGAGAAGTTTCATCTATGCGGAGAGGGTAATGGATAATTTAATGAAAACAAAAGAAGAAGTCTATGATTTATTAGCTGGAATCAATGAAGATGCACACGACCAAGCATATGATAGTTGGGATGAAGCAGAACAAGAAGACAGTGAGGAATTGCGTGAAGACGCAAGTGAAGAACAAGCAGGTTACTTCCGCAAAATACTAGAGCAGACTCCAGGGTTATTAGAAGAAGCAAAACACTATGCTGAACAAGATGAAGATTTCAAATCAGATTGGGAAGCCTGGTATCAACCTTGGTTAGACGGAGGAGAGGGTAATGGATAACAACAGTAAATTTTTAGCGGCGGTGGTAGTTGCGTTACTGGTAGGAGTATGGACACTGACTAATGGAAACGAAGTACAAGCTGAAAAACAAAAACGCGATCAAATAAAATTTGTTCAACACATATATGACAATGCTCTAGATGAGATTGGCAACGGTAATCGCAAAGGTGGTTGCAAAGAATTAAGAAGAGCATTGATACACAGCAAAGATATAGAGGATGATGGCAATACCTATTACAACATAAGAGTTATTGGCACAACTGTGTGTAATTGGGTAGGCGCCACAAAAACAGTAGTAGGGTCAAACGTATTATTGTTAGACACAATTCAAGTTACAGCAAACAAATAAAAAGGAAAACTAATGGATATAAAGGTACATTGCACTGATAAAGGAATGGACGTAGATGGGTTTGTTTTAAATCACAATCCGGGTGTATTTTTAGATGTTGCTATCAACACTGTTAAAGTTAAACTAAGTTATGACAAGCAGTTCAATCAGTATGTTGGCAGTATGGCTGGACTTGAATGGATTGTAAAAGCAGATGCAATACCAGACGAGATGGAAGAATTTAAAAGATAATCAATGATGTCTAAAAAATATAATAAAACTGCTGTAAAAGATATGTTGTATGGCACTATAAAGGAACTAGCTGATAATCCAGAATTTTACTGGAAAGGTGTTAGTGACAGTTATAGCCACTTAACTGAAGAAGGTAAAGAGCAGTTGACTGTTCTAGTAGAACGCATGATTCCAGCAATTCACTCATTTGAAGATGAAGACTTTGAAAACCGTGCCAAAGAGCTAACGTTTGGCCTTCTTAAAGATCAAAAAAATCCCACTGAATAGCGATAAATATGTGACTATGCGAAAACTAACATTTAGTGACAAATATTTAATTCCTTGGCTGACACTTCTAGCAGGGTTGGCTATTTCTGTAGTTGCAGTTTGGTATTCAGTAGCAGGACTTGTTGCTATATTTGCCGCCTCTGCTACAGCTATTATTATTATGGGTGTGGTACTAGAAGTAGGTAAACTAGTAACAGCAGTATACTTACACAGATATTGGAATGTAACTGTTGGCTGGTTAAAAACTTATCTGTCTATAGCAGTTATATTTTTAATGTTTATCACATCAATGGGTATCTTTGGCTTTTTATCAAAAGCACATGTTGAACAAACATCATTAAGTCAAGAACAATCAGCACAAGTTGAAGTTATTGATCAAAAAATAGCACGCTCGGATGCTAAAATTAGTCGTTGGCAAAGTGAAATAGATAGACTACTTAAAACAGGCAATGTAAGTACTGACTCTGGACTGTTAAAAACAGACATGGAATCGTTGCAAGTACTAAGAAAACAAATAACAGAAGAGAAAGCAATACCGAGAGCTGATGCAGATAAGAGAATTAAAATTGCACAAGAAAGACGCGATAAAGAAATAGAAGCGGCCAAACCTCTACTAGACGATTGGGGTGGTGAAGAAAAATATAATGTGGAAGTTGCTAAAGCAAAACAAACAGAACAAAATGAGTCCAATCTTGCTAGAAGCGATCGGGACAAAAAACTTAAAGCCGTTGATAAAAAATATGCAACAGAAATTAATATATTGAACAAGCGTATACGTGATGCACGTAAAGGAACTACTGCAAAAGCCGGTGAAGCTGACAAACGTATTCTTGTGTTAGAAAATAATATAGAAGCTGAACAAGCAACAGTGGACCTAGTTAGAGAAGACAAACTAATATACGAAAAAGAATACAGAAAATTAGAAGCTGAAGTAGGTCCTATTAAATACATTGCTGAGTTTGTATATGGAACTACAGACAAGTCAATATTAGAAAAAGCAGTAACCTGGGTTATTATACTAATCATATTTGTATTCGACCCACTAGCCGTTGGAATGTTAATAGCAAGCCAATATGCTTTCTTATTGTCGAGAGGAGAAGGACTGAAACCCCTTGATACAAAAGAGGATTCACTGTCTGTGTTAAAGAAAGATGGTAAGACAAAAGTAATTGAACGAGTAATTGAGGTCGAAGCAGATGTGGATGACACAACTCCTAAAGACATAGAACAACTCGAAAAAGAAGTAGAACAAAAAAAGGAAAAGTAAAATGGCAAAACCACAAGAAGCATTAGATAATATATGGGAAAAGTATAGAACATCTTTATCTGCTTTAGCAGACGCATTAGATGAAAACGAAGTCTTAAAGGCAGATGCTGATATTGACTTTACTATGCCATCAGATATAGCAGAACTCGAAAAACGTGTTGAAGCAAAGTTAGTTGATGGAACTGCAGAGTAATAAAAAACAATTAACTAACATATGGCAGAAATATAAAACTGCTTTAACTAGATTAGATTGGGCCTTAGATGAGTTAGCTAAAAGGCCTCAGGTCAAACAACCACAACAACCAGTGCAGGCTGAACTTACACCCTTACATCCGCCTCCATCTTTAGATTCCAGTACCTTTCATATTGATGGCAACCCTACTGAAATAAGAGATATGAAACCCGATGATGTACATAAACTCTTTAATGATGGGATTTTACCAAAAGAATATGATGATCTAATTCATTTAGAAACACAAGGACAACATATACTTTCAAAAGCTGTTACAGATAGAGGAATAAGCCTTCAGAAGTTACATGATCCAAATAGTTTACACAAACAATATCCGGGTATCTTATCTAGATTAACTCCTGATGCTGATAACAAGATCGCAGTCAAAGCCAACGCTACTTTTGGAAGTAAGTATCCACCAAACCCAAACAAGGGTGATGTGTTCTTAAGAGTAGACACACTACCAACTAAGTTGTTCAAATTTAACGGAAACAAGTGGATAGAGCTTGACAAAAATAACACTTCAAGTTATGCTTATAATGATGAATACATTAAATATCTTGCAACAGTGTTAGAAAATGGCGAGTATGATCCAGAGCTATTAAGTGACAATGAACGAGATGCCCTAGAAGATTTCTTAAAGGATAACAATGGCAATTGATGATAAAATTAAAGAATGTAGTTTTTGTGGTAAAACGAAAGAACAATCTAAAAAATTAATTGTTGGGGAGTCTGCTGGAATATGTAACGAATGTGTAATTTTCTGTCAGGAATTACTAGGTCAAGATATTGAGGAGTTTGTTAAAACAGATATAGATCTTGATCCAATACATATAAAAGAACATTTAGATTTACATGTTATTGGGCAACAAGAAGCTAAACGCATGATTAGTGTAGCTGTAGCAAATCATTACAAACGTATTTACAATACTAAAAACACTCCGTTAGAGATTGACAAAGCAAATGTATTACTATTAGGTCCTACTGGATGCGGTAAAACACTGCTGGCTAAGAGTATTGCAAAATATTTAGACGTTCCTTTTGCTGTTGCTGATGCAACTAGTTTAACTGAAGCAGGTTACGTTGGTGACGATGCTGAAACTATGATTTCTAGATTATTACATGCCGCTGACGGTGATATCAAACAAGCAGAAAAAGGAATTATATTTATTGACGAGATAGATAAAATTACTCGTAAAAGCGAAAGCACAAGTATAACAAGAGATGTGTCAGGAGAAGGTGTACAACAAGCTTTGCTTAAAATAATTGAAGGCACTATTTGTCGTGTTAACTTAACAGGCAACCGTAAACATCCAAGTGGAGAAGTTGCAGAAGTAGATACATCAAATATTTTATTCATTGCAGGCGGAGCATTTGTGGGACTAGACACGCTGATTAAAGGAAGAATTAATAATACTGGCATGGGATTTGGATCTAAATTAAGTGATGGCACTAATATAGATCTTGCCCTAGTAGGACCGCAGGACTTACTTAAATATGGATTAATACCAGAGCTAGTAGGAAGATTTACCAACACAGTTGCCCTTACAGAATTAGATGAGGATCAGTTAGTACAAGTAGCATCAGAGGTTAAAAATAACTTAGTAGAACAATACAAGTATCTGTTTAGTTTAGACAATGTTAAATTAGATATTAAGCAAGATGCTATCAGAGAAATAGTTCAACGCACACAGAAGCTTAAAACAGGTGCTAGAGGTATACACACCGAACTTGAAAGAACTCTTTTACCACATATGTATAATATATCTGTATACAAGAAGCAAGACATAAAAACAGTGGTCATTGATAAACAACAGGTAAATAAACCACAACTATTAATTAATCAGGAAAATAAGTGACCAAAGTATATTTAAGCGACAGAGACTCTGTTGAACGTGCATTACGCAAACTAAAAAAGAAATTATTGACATCAGATTTGTTCAATGAACTACGAGATCGTCAGTATTATATCAAACCAACGGAACAGCGTAAGCTCAAAAAAGCATCCGCTAAGAAACGTTGGCAGAGAGAGCTTGCGTCACAGCAGTTACCTAAGAAACTATATTAAACACTAGTCAAATTTGTAAATAACCAAAATATATTTACAATATACCTGTCTCCGTGTATAAATACATTATACGTTGCCAAACATGGGACGTATGATTAAAATAACTTGCTTAATTAAAAGGAGATATACATCATGACTAGATTAACAACTCTAGACCTACAACCATTCTACAAAAACTCTGTTGGCATTGATCGTTTATTCAATTCGATGATAAACAGAATTGAACATCCAAATTCAACAACTAATTATCCACCGTATAATATTATTAAAATTGATGACGACAACTACAAAATTGAAGTTGCTGTCGCTGGTTTTACTAAAGGTGAAATTGACGTGCAAACACACGACGGTCAATTAATTATTACGGGTGATAAACAACCTCAAGAAAGTGAAGATAGCAACTACCTACACAACGGTATTAGCAATCGTAAGTTTTTGAGAACATTTGAGTTAAGTGACTATGTAGAAGTGGCATCAGCAGAAGTTAAAGATGGTATTTTGTCAGTACAGTTAGAACGACATGTTCCTGACTCAATGAAACCAAAGACCATTGATATTAACTTTGACTCATAGTATAATTTAAGTAAATACAAACAGCACGGGAGACATAGTGTTTCCCGAGTTGTTATTTTAAATTTTATAAAGGATTGTAATGGCACAGACACAAGTAAAACACAAAGCTAAAGCTGACACATTAATCAAAGAACCACCAATGTATAAAGTTATATATGTCAACGATGATGAAACATCAATGGAATTTGTAGTAACAAGCCTTGTTGAATATTTTGATTATACTTTACAATTAGCTAACGAAAAAACTGTTGAAGTTCACGAAGCTGGTTCAGCGTCTGTTGCTATATTACCTTATGAAATTGCTGAGCAAAAAGGAGTCGAAGTTACACTGAGTGCTAGAAACTCTGGATATCCTTTACAAATTAAGATCGTACCTCAAGATTAACGATCAATAATAATTTTTTTAGGAATATAAGGTAGTTTGTCCCAAGCATCCTCTATATTGTGTCTAGGGTTAGACACAAATCTAATACCATTAATTATTTCGTCAACAGGATTTTGATAATGCCCAAAAGCCCAAGTATCTATTAAATTGTTTTTGTCAGCAAGTATACACTGATTTACTAAACTATTGCCTAATAGATTAAAACGTACACTGTCTCTTGTATCTGTATCATGAATTAGTTGAGGGAGTGGAACAGTATTTGTTATTATTACTATTTTTTTTATTTCTTCATATTCTTGTAATTTTTCTACACTGGTTACTAGATAACGAGCGTCGCTATATGCCAAAGCATATACATTAGCTAACTCAGTAGCATTACACTTCCAATCTTCTTTAAGAAGTTGTTCTGCTTGGTCTCCATCTATACTTGGATTAAAGTCATATGTCCACCAACCATTACAAGCCACAATTGCTATATCAGTTGCAATAGCAACATTATCATGAAGATAAACAACATTCTCTATATTTGATATTTGTAATTTTAACTCTTTGTAACTGTTTGATATATCCATTAACTGATCTCGATGATCTAAATGTCCGTCAATGTAGAATACTGTTTTATAATATTGGCGTAGGTGTTGTAATGTCTCTAATAAAACATTTCGATCTTGAGAAATATTTCCTGCTACAACACACGCTAAACTAGTTGGTTGACCTTCCCAGTCTAAATCGTATATAATGTTTAAATCGCTTATTAAATCAAATCCTAATTGTGACATAATTTTGTTATATGTAGTTGATGTTATAAGTAATTATGCCAGGAGACAACCAATGAATATAGTATTAGAAAATAATCTTACAGATGAGATGAAAGACAAGTTTATGTTAGTTGAACTAGATAGTTTTCAACACGAGCCCGACGGTGACGCTATAAAAAGTTTTGCTGTAATCACCAAAGATGAAATAAATCTACAGGAAATACATAACGTTAAACAGTATATAGATCTGCACAATAATCTAATGAAAAATTACAGAATGAAAAACTGGAAATATTGCGAAGATGCTATAGAACATCTTCAAGGTAAGTTTAGAGGCGAGCTTGATAGTTTTTATTCCGTCCTGTCAGTAAGAATTGGCACTCTTAAAGATTTAACTCTAGCAGAAGACTGGAGCCCCCATATCCAACAGTATTAGTAGTTAATTTGTAGCTACTCCCACGATAAATATGTGTGGGGATAGCAAATGAAAACATTAATATTAATAGTACTAATGACGATTAGTTCTATAGCAGTAGCACAACCACTTAAAGATTTTACATTTAAAAGTCCGGCCTTTAACGGTAACGGGTATTCTGCACACGTCTTAACAATAGAAAACCAAGAACATTCACGTAAGAAAGCTATCGCAGACAAGATAGAAGCACGTCTTAAAGAACAAGAACGTGAAGCAGAAAGCACTAATGTTAAAAAATTCATGAGCAACTTAGAATCACGTATATACGCACAAATATCACAAGACATAGCAACAGCAATGTTTAATGACGATGGTAGTTCACCAACATCAGGTACACTGAACTTTGAAGGTAACGTTATTACTTGGGACAAGTCATCAGGCAACATAGAACTAGGAGTTACTGATATGGCAGGAACAACAACTACATTAACAATACCATTGGGCGACTTTACATTTTAATGCGAAATGTATTAATATTATTAACAGTACTCTTACTCGGTGGATGTGCCGCAGGGCAAGGTCTTAAAGGTCAGTATGATCAACCTGTGACTGTAGAAGCACCAACGGCTAAAGAGTTTGATACACTACCTCCACCAGCACTAGGTAAGGTAGTAGTTGCTGTATATAACTTTACAGATAAAACAGGACAAAGACGTCCAAGTGACACTCAGTCAAGTTTTAGTACAGCAGTAACACAAGGTGCTGATGCTTTCTTAATTAAAGCACTTAAAGATGTAGGAGACAGCAGTTGGTTTGAAGTAGTAGAACGTGGAGGACTTGCTAGTCTTACACAAGAAAGACAGATTATTAGACAGATGCGAGAAGCCTATGATGGGCCTAACGCTAAGAAACTTATGCCAATGAAGTTTGCTGGCATGTTGATAGAAGGTGGCATTACAGGCTACGACACATCAACAAGAAGTGGTGGTACTGGTATGCGAGTATTAGGCATTGGTCCACAAACACAATTTAGTGAAGACATTATTACAGTATCATTGAGAGCAGTAAGTGTTAACACTGGATCAGTACTAGCGGCCGTGAACGTACAGAAAACAATATATTCTACAGCAGACAGTATAGCAATATTAAAATTCTTTGACAATGATACACAGGTTTTTGAATTTGAGTCGGGCATTACATTAAACGAACCGGCAACATTAGCAGTGAAAACTACAGTAGAGGCGGCTGTAGTTGAGCTAATAAAAGAAGGTGAACGCAAAGATGTTTGGGATTTCGCCTATGAGCCTATAAACGGCAAGGAGCAATAAAATGAAAAACTTAGTAAAAATGTTTGGGGCATTATTACTCATAGCATCAACGGCGCAGGCCGCTGATAACAGTATCTACATCAATCAAGCTGGTAGTTCAAGCACCATTGATTTAAAACAAGATGGTAGTGCGAACAAGATATACGGAGTTGGCGATTCTGAAGGAACCGCGGCAACATTCACAGGTGGTAGTCAAACCGTTGACATACAACAAATTGGTGCTAGTAACCTATTAGGCATAGATGTTAACTCAACAGTAGTTAGTGGTAAAGGTGTTGACTTAACATATATCATTACAGGATCAAACTCTGTAGCAAGTATTGACATTAATGGCGATGGCTTAGGTGTTGCCGCAAACAATACAATTGATATAAGACAAACTGGTAGTTATAATGATTTAATACTTGACTTGTTAGGAACAGGTAATAATTTAACAGCAACAGCAACAGGCGGTAGCTATAATGATTTCAACTTTACTATTGACGCTGATACAACAACTGTAAACACAGCTATCAGTGGCGGTGGTGGTAACACTACAACATTGGTATTAGGTACTGACAAGGCAACAGTTGACATTACAGCAGTTGGAGCATCAAATACAATCAGTCTTACACAAAGTGGAGCAGGTGATGCCACAAGTGGTATGAACTTTGATTTAGATATTAACGGATCATCAAACTCAGTGACTACAACACAAAGTGGTTCACAGTTTAATGATGTTGATGTAAACATTACTGGATCAACTAATACCTGGACAATCACACAGGAAGACTAGTGCAAACTGAAAAACAACATTTGAAAGTTATGATGCAAGATCTCAATTCTCTTAGGCAAGAAGTAGAACAGGCGCCAAATGGCGTAAACTCTATTTTAAAAGAAATAGATAAACGTAGTTGCGAGTTATTGTATCGATATCTAGCAACACAATGAAAAAGTTACTCGTAGTTTTACTCATGGCTATTCCCCAAATAGTTATGGGTGCTATTGGTACTATCTCACAACAAGAACAAGACCCAGCAAGAATTACTCGTAAAGATATAACTCTCGAAGGTGTTAAAGGTGTAGGTGTAGAAATGAAAGATAGTCTACGTACAGGAGCCGGCACACTTGAAATCACATTTGATGATGACACACAGGTACAGATGACAGAGTCAGCTAAGTTAACCATCGACGACTTTGTATACGATCCAAAAGATGCAGACGCAGGCAAGCTAGCAATTAAGATAGGTAGAGGCACAGCCCGTTATGCTTCAGGACAGATAGCAAAAAACCGTCCACAAGCAGTTAAAATTAGAACACCAAGTGCCACAGTAGCAGTTAGAGGTACTGACTTTACAGCCACAGTAGATGAGATAGGTGCTACCACAGTTATCCTGTTACCTAGTTGTCCTCAAGGTTGGATAGATATTGAACAAGATTGTAAGACTGGTGCTATTGAAGTTATAAGTTTAGGCGGAAGTGTTTATATGGATAAACCATTTGAAGCAACTCGTGTACCTAATCTAGAATCAAAACCAAGTCCGCCAGTTATAGTTGACCTGACAGAAGAAATGATTAGACAAATTATTATTGTAGGTACCCCTAGAGAAGTTAAAGAAGAAGAACGTAAACAACTTGCTAAGAATGCCTTAGACCAAAATGCCTTAGATCAAGAACAATTAGAAAACGAACTAGATAAGCAAGCAGAAGAAATAGAACAGTACAGTGCTAGTTCAAGACTAAGTCGTAATCTATTAGACAGAGATTTTTTAGCTAATATCTTAGACATACTTAATTTACAATTAATGAATGCACAAAGTCGTGTGTTAAGCAGTACACAAAAAAATTCAATACTACCAGACTATATTCCAGACCAAGGTGTAGAAGCTTACGTAGATAATATATCAGTAGAACTATGTATAGACACCATTGGTAGTGACATTGCCTGTGTTAAAACACCAACCACACAAGAAAGTACTATACGTCAGATACAGGGCACTGTAGACATAACCAACAGAGTTAATAGTGAAGGCACAACCACTATTACTACGAGACAATAATGCGAGCAAGTATACTACTATTTTTGTTGTTAATTTTCCAGCATTTATTCACAACAAACGCACAAGCTGAAGCAAATAAACTAAACTATAGCACCTACTATGTAACTACATATGCACCATATCTTGAGAATCCATATTATGATTCAGTAGCAGGATATAATAGCACTGGAAGTAATAGTTCACCAAACGGTCTAAGCACACAACTTAGCACAGGAACCATATCAGGTATAAGTGGCTTCAATTGGGGCAGTAGCACAGTGTTTACTAGTGGACGTTCAGACAATGTAGCAATGAAAGTAGATGGATATATCACCTGGCCAGGAACAGCAGGTGTAGCAACAACTGTATACTTTGGTGTTCAAGCAGATGATGGCGTGTTTATGAACATAGATGGCACTAATGTAATTCAGGATTGGCAACAACAAGGCCCTGCAACCTGGAATTCAACTGGAGCAATAACATTGACAGGCGGAGAGGAATATCCAATTGTGGTATGGTGGTATGAATGGGGCGGAGGTGCTGTACTTGATATTAACTACAGTTTAACTGATTATCAGACTTCTAATCAAGTTAACATACCTAGCTCATGGTTTAATACAACTGCTACAGCTTCAACAACTACTACAACAACAGGTACCAGTGGTGGTATAACATCAACCCAATCAACTTCTAAGTCAGGTGCAAGAACTAGGGCAAATAGTTATGGTAGTGGGGATAACACAATCTATATAGACCAAGCAGGTAACAATAATACCATTGAGATTCTACAAGACGGAACAGCAGGTAATCATATACAAGGACTAGATGGAGTAGATGCGTCAACTATAACAGGTAATTCAAATACCATAGACATAAGACAAGGTGCTGATACATCAACAGGTATAAACTTGATTGAGTTTAGCATACTAGGTAGTACCAACGACATACTATTATATCAAGATAGACTAGATGCGGGCAGTGAAGCTAGTCTGACAGGTGGCGAACATACTATTAAATTAGATGTTGACGGTAACTTAAATAATATTGACATTATACAGCGTAGCACTTACTCAACTAACGGTGGACACTTTGTTGATCTAGAAGTTACTGGTGATAGTAATGTTGTAGACCTCAAACAGATTGGCGATTATTCCAAAGACATATTTGGCAAAGTAACAGGCAATTCAAACTCTGTTGATGTTTATCAAGAAGGTGATTCAAACAAATACCTAGAGTTTGAATTAATAGGTAACGGGCATACATTAGATGTGGATCAATTGGGTACTGGTAGTCACAATGCTAGCATATCATTAACCAATGGTTCAGCATCATCAACAGTTAACTTACTACAACAAGGATCCACAAGTCAATCATACGCAATAGAGCAGACATGTTATACTCTAGGTGGATGCTCTGCGACAGTTACCCAGGGCCAATAAATTTTCATAGGCATAAATACTCGACTATATACAGTTGTAACGCCGCTAAGTTTTTTTAAAGCGACGTCGGATAACAAGTGACGCGAATCAAAAGATTTTTTTAGAGATGTGTATCTCTTAACGCCGCCCGTAAGTGTTTTTTCTAAACACTAGCATTTTTTCGTTAAAATATTATTACGCTGAAAATATGCTAGAATTCGCCTTAATTTTACTATTAGGAATTATATTTGGGATCATTGTTGGTCTGTTGCCTGGCGTGCCAGGTTACATTGCACCATTGATTATGTTCCCATTTGTTGGCTCACTTCCAGTTGAACATATTTTAACATTCTGGTTAGCCACTCACATTGGAAGTCAATACTTCGGATCAGTGGCCGCCATTTTGTTGAAGATACCCGGCGAGGTATCTTCACTTGTATATGTTAGAGACATTGGTAATCTAGATATGCGACAGAGGTTGGACTTAGTTCGACAGACTGCTTGGGGATCTACTATGGGCAACATGTTTGCTCTAGGTATCCTGTTAGTAGTCTATTACTTTGGACTAAGCACTGGCGTTATTCAACTATCCGGAAACAATGTCAAGTTGTTCCTTTTGTTAACACTCATGGGAGTAATGTGCTGGTTTAGTAATCATAGAATTCTTTCTGTTGTACTCTTTATTACAGGAGTAGTATTCAGTGAGAAGACAGCTGGAACATTACCGACTTGGGTTTTTCAAACACAAAACTACACCACAAACATGACACTGTTTGGATTGATATTAGGTATGCTGATCATTCCTGAATTCATCAGAGAAATAATAGATGGAAAAAGAGAAGATCCAGTAGATGTTAATATTAAAGACATTAAAAAATCTAAATTAGATTTTAGTGCTATGTTTAGGGGAACATGGATAGGTTCGTTAATGGGATTAATTCCTGGACCAAGTCATATCCTATCAGGTATAGTCAGCTATAACTCATACAAGAAAAAAGACACCCAGAAGAAAATTATTAGTGCAGAATCTGCAAACAATAGTGCAACTATTAGTGCTATAATGCCGTTTCTGTTTATTGGTTTTCCAATTACTCTCAGTGAGTTTTTACTTGCTGACTTATTACAGGTCAAAATGTTTTTAATGCCTATGGATTTTAAAAATTCTTGGTCAGTGATGGGGGGATTGAATCTCATTGAGATGTCGTTCTTAGTAATTTTAGTAAGTGCATTAGTTTATCATTTTATGGCACAGAGATTTTTAGGTGTCTATGAGAAAATATTACATCTTGCATACGGAAAATTAAAGTTAATTTTTGTGGCTTTAATATGCTATTTGATATACGTTGATCTTTCATTTAACCCTGTATATCTGTTACCATATTTTTTAACATTGTCGGTATTAACTTGGATAGGATATAAGATGTTGCGTAAAGATATCAATCCAATGCCATTAGTGTTTGGCTACATTTTAGGTGATATGATGACCTGGTCAGGATATCATTTTTTTAAATTACATTTAGCAACAATTTAGGAGAAAGTATGAAACATTTATGGAAATTGCTATTAGTGTCATTGGCGTTTACGTCACTACAGTCACTAGCGGCAGACAAACTAAAAGTATTATATGTTGGACAGCCACAGGCAGGTCCACCAATGGTCATTACAAAGGCACTAGCAGAGAATCTAACAGTTGATTGGGAATTCGTTTCTAGGAAAGACTGTGCGGGTGCATTGGACGTGATTGACAATAATGAAAACGTGCTGTTCTTGATGAGTGACGTTACTACTATGACTGGTCATAGACGTGACGAGCAGTGCTTATCGAAGGCAGTTAATGTCAAAGATGTAGTCGGAACGACAGCATCAAGCTGGCATATGTGTAAGGTCAACGGATCAGAACACGAAATTGGTAGAAAACGATTTGCAGTGGGAGTTGCATCGATCTTACCAGTTGAAGGCTTTGTGAAAGACCTAAACGAAAACAATGCTACTAAGGCGATTGGTGTTGGTTATAAATCATCAGCACAGGTTGCACAAGCATTATTAAACGGTGATGTTGAATGGGGTATGGTTAATCCAGGCTTCTCAGAGCCATTGATGGCTGAAGGCAAGTTGGTATGTCCATTTACATTTATTAAACAAGGAACAGAGATGGTTGGCAAGGACAAGTTTATGGCTAAGGAGTTTAGAATGACAGTTCCAGAACTTTATTCTGCATACTTGATCAACATTAAGTCAGGTGATGAGAATATCCGTGCTGATGTAAACAAGGCTATCACTAGCGACAAGTTCGCAGAGTTCCTACAAAAGACTCGATACATCAATACCAAAGTTGGTTTTGACAAGATTGATGTAACGGAAGTTGACAGATTCTTCAAATACATAGACACTATGTTAGTTGAGCTTTACGAGCAAGACGGCTATGATTGGAAGAAAGAACAAGCAAAAGGAAAAAAATAAATGAAATTTATTAAATTAAAAACACTATTAGCATCATCTTTGATTGGAGCAATGGCATTAGTATCGTTGCCCGCTCAAGCAGTACCTCAAGTTGAATTTTGGGGTTGGATGCAAAAGTTTATAGAGACTGATAACATCTCCGGATGTGAAGGCGATATATGTAAGCCGGGTGTGCGATTATCATCATTCATCTCAAAGGTTGGTATTAAGGTAACTGAGCCAATGCACGATACACAAGAAGGATTGAAGTTCATATTCCATCTAGACACAGCTTACTTCTCAGATGCTCCAACAGACAATCAACATGAAGCAGGTCCTAGATCTCGTGACATATCGATTGGTGATGAGAGAGCTCTTGCTAAGTTTGAAAACAAGAGACTAGGTTACTCTATAGGATTTGGTCGTGATGCACATACTTTATGGAAGGTACTGCGAAGTGTTGCTCCATTAGGTGACTTGCACGGTACAATCCTTGGTGAGATCCACAGTCGTCAGAAACTGCGTATCAACAATGCTACATTTATATCTTATACGATTCCAAATACTGGATTAACTGTAAACACTGAATACGGTTTCTCTGAGCGTGATGGTCAGGAAGATAAGATGGGTGGCGGTTTGGACTATCGTCCACACAAGGATATAAGATTGACATTGAACCATTTCCAATCAGGAGAACCATCAGCTGGGTTCCTAGAAGAGGATAATTCAACATTATTAACTGCTGGATATTACGGCATTGAGAATTGGAAATTTGTAATTTATCATTCCGACGATAGATTCAAAGACGTTGACAGTCGCGGAACATCATACCATGTGTTCAATCAAATCACGCCTAAGTGGTCTGTTGGAGCTGTGTATGGACATCGTGACACATCAAGTGTTAAAGGTTACCAACTTGGTGCAAACTATGCGTTCACAAAGAACTTGACTCTGCAGATGAGAGCTACACATCAAACTGCTGATGAAGTTATCAATTTTACAACACCAAATGATCTAGGTGGATTAAACGGAACGGATAGAACTAACCTAGGTGTTGGTTTAAGGTTCACATTCTAATATGAATCGTCCTATAATCTTTGTAGGAAGTCGGCAAGGTATGGCGCAGTTAGCCGTAGTAGCGGATCTATCCGGTATGCAGATATTGGGTATACTTGATCATCACTACTATGGCAATACTGACACCATTGCGGACATTCCGGTTATTGGAGATGAGAGATGGTTACTGGATCCAGAAAACGCACAGGCTAAGTCCTGGATTGAAGAATGCGATTTCTTTCCAGCTAACTATCACAATGGATCAATGGTGCATCAATCGTTGGACATACTCAGAAGTGAGAGGATAGACATCCTCGAGCAGGTGGGTGCCAATGTTGTTAACTTAATACATCCTGAAAGCAAGTTATATGGGCTTACCAGCCGATATAGCGATAACTCTTTCAAGTTTGGAAAAGGTAACTTTATAGATCAGGGCGCCACATTCCATAATGATCAAGTCACTATTGGTGACTACTGTTGCTTCACTTGGGGTACTAAGATATCCCATGGAACAAACATAGGTAACAACTGCATATTCACTCCCAACACGTTCTATCAGGAATGTGACATAGGGAATAATGTGTTCCTTGGTTACAACAGCGAGATCTCTCCCTTTGCCAAGGAAAGGATTTCAATAGGAGATCAAGCAACGGTATGGAGTAAGGCTAGTGTCCAAAAGAGTGTTCCGGCCAACAGCATTTATACCAATAAGGATAGGATTGTTTCTAAAAAAGCGTTATACTCTACAAATGAATAACTGGGCAGTCCATATACTTAAAAATACATCTGATAAGGTAGCCATAATAGACGATTATGGCTCCATATCTTACAAACATTTGGGTGTGAAAGTCCAAAATTACGCAACATATCTTTATCAACAAAACATAGGTCCCAGTGACCGTGTATTGATAACAAGCGACAATAACATAGACACAGTGGTTGCTATATTAGCAGTTACTTACATTGGAGGTACTGTGTGTATGTTAAGTCCAAACTGTTCCGATGAAAAGATAATAGAATCAATAAGTGATACCAACGCTCGTATGCACATCAAAGAGGGAGATGTTGTTTATACATCTATTGGACCAGTACCTGACCCATATAACTATCCAGAAGATGCTGAAGGATTTATGATGACCACTAGCGGATCTACTGGTTATCAAAAGTATATAAGGCACAAGCAAAGTTCTTACTTTGAATATCTCAAGTTAGTAGACACATGCCATGGTATTACTGAAGACAGCGTGATATTCTGTGGACCCAAACTACATTGGGGATATGGCTACACTATAAACTTGATACCCGGATTAGGCAAAGGATCCACTATAATACTTACGGACAAGGTTAAGAAACCCAAAGAATTCTGTGCCATGCTGGATGATAATCAAGTAACCATCCTATTTACGGTGCCCATATTTGCAGAACTATTGGTAAGATCACAACCATCACAGCAAGAGATAGACTCCATACAGCGTCTGCAGAACATATACGTCTCTGGTGATATATGCCCAAAAAGGATATACAATCTCTTCTATGAGTTCTATGGAAGATACATGCAAAACGGATGGGGGCAGACAGAAATATTGAGCTATGCCACAGTCAATCATGCTGGAGAGGAAGTACATCCAGACTATAGATGTGTAGGGAGATTGATAGATGGCGTAGAGATTAAAATAGATGATGATCAGGTAATATGGATTAAGAGTCCGGTACAGGCAATAGACTATTTGGATGATCCCAGATCAACCGATTGGACCTTTAAGGGAGACTGGGTTAAGACCAATGATCTGGGAGAATTAGACGGGGAATATCTAATATTCTTAAATAGGCGAGGAAATAGATTTAAAAATAGGGGAAGATTCTACAGTGTAGACGAGGTAGAACAGGCAGTGCTAAACACCGGATTAGTACGAGAATGCCTAGTAACTCCAAAGACAAATGAGGGGGAGGTACATCTAAGGGTAGAGATAGTAGCAGACAGTGATGTCACTAACGACGTTAAACAGGTTTTAACACATTTTAAAATGGATAAGGACATAGTAATGACAGAAATGTTACCCAAGACTTATACTAACAAGAAACTAAGGCTAAAGGTATGAAAGCGTGTGTTGTAGGGGGAGGAACAGCAGGGTGGATAACACTAAGCTACCTAGCCGCAACCACTGATTTAGATCTAACAATAATACATACTGATGAAATAGAAATTATTGGTGTAGGTGAATCAACAACACCTACATTAAAACAGGTAGCAGATGCAGTGGGTGTTGATGAATCAAAATGGATGAAGGATGGACATGCTACTTTTAAATATGGTATAGACTTTCAGGATTGGCTACGTCCTGGATCAAATTGGTTTCATAGTTTTGATGACCAATTACCGGCAGAAGCATTCCATCAACCCTTATCAAATAATGGATACAAAACATACAGTGGAGGCTTAACTAGTATTGAGTATTTTCTAAAACTAAGAGAA